>OCVQ010000051.1_pt1 | contig 94674 bp, 102 predicted proteins | sample 1539061 | NCBI WGS metagenome assembly OCVQ01 (sample SAMEA3355526, study PRJEB22509) | marine metagenome | biome: marine; feature: river plume; material: water | place: USA | collected 2010-08-08 | depth 0.5 m | reverse complement strand
CTTCATTTTAGAAGCATGGGCCAAATTACTCATACACAGAAGATCGGACACTCTCGCTCTGCAGCGTCTGTGATAGAATCTTCGATAGACTCTACCGCGTCTGCAGCGGCTGTTGAATTGTCAAATGTTGTTGTCTGCGCCATTGCGCCAGTTGCAACAAAACCGCTGATTGCAGCGATAATTAGTGTATTGGTCTTCATGGGTCATTCCTCTCCCAAAGAAGGTGACCCGAACTTGTCATAAGAACGCGAGCATTCCTGCTGGGGCCGATTTAGGCCCCGTCCATACATTTGTAAAACGTTAAAAAATCATACTTAAGCAAAGTTTGACTTATGGATAGGCCGAAACTCGCCGATCACGTTAAAGTTGATTGTCGTTGTTCAGGTTGCGTAAAACACCAACAACTTCATCCCCCGCCTGCTCCGCCGCATCACCAACATGACGCAATACCTCTTTTGCCGCATCGCGAATTTTCGGATCGAGATCCTCGCGCCAAACCGCCCAAACGGGATAGGGGAAAGACGGCGCATCGCGCACGAGGTGCAATTGTCCGCTATCGAGGTATTTCTTAACATAACGCGCAGGCAGATAGGCCGCAGCCTCCCGATTGACGATATATTCCGCGACCATAGCCCCCAAAGCAAACGTCGTGCCCGGATTCGTAAGTTCTGGCAAAGCGGCGGCATGGGCATTGACGAACTCGGGCCCCCAATCAACAAACACATACCTCCCGCCCATATCCATCGTCGGGTTCGGCCAAGACGCGACAAGCACCAATTCTTCTTCCATTAGCTCTTCAACGGCCAATCCGGGGCGAAGCTGTGGCATATAAAGCAACCCAAGCTGGATCGTCCCATCAATCAAAAACCGCGTGAGCCTGTCTGGCATCCCAAGTTCGGCGCGGATATTCAAATCCGACATTTTCGCCTGCAACCCATCAATCAGCCGAAATCCGAGCCGCGGCCAAAGCGAATATTGCGCACCAATTGTCAGACTGCGGGTATAGCCATCTGGAATCGCAACCTGCTGTCGCGCTTCTTCCCAAATCCGAATGAGCGATTGGGCATAGCCTTCAAACTCCCGCCCCGCATTGGTCAACTCCGCCCCTGCCTTAGAGCGGGTAAAAAGCGGCTTTCCCATCGTGTCTTCGAGACGCTGAATGCGCAAAGACACCGCAGATTGCGTCACATAAAGCCGGTCAGACGCCGAAACGAATGATCCGGTCGCGGCAACTTCGAGGAATGTTTTGAGAAGGGTTATATCCATGCCTGCAACTGTGGCATTTGTCGGCACAAAGGCAAAGCAGAAAACCGTCGTTTTCCAGTGCGTCGCTCACACATTGGTAAATCGTCACGCCACCCTGCATACCCAAATCCAAAACACCATTCGACCACCCACATGGGGCGGATATAACGCATCAAATAGGGGGTTTGGCATCGGTCTTTCTCCTGCGGCATCTGGCCTCAACGCAGCATATCGGCATTGGTGTTCAGGTGGCTATTGCCATAGGCTCCCCGTGACCAAACAAAGTGGTGCGACATGAAAATCCTCATTCTCGGCGGTTACGGCACATTCGGCGGCAGGCTCGCGGAATTGCTCTGCGACATACCCGATCTGCACCTGCAAATCTGCGGACGTGACATCGGCAAAGCCACCGCATTTTGCGCAACCCTTTCGGGCCACGCCACGCACCACGCCTTTGACCGCGCAGACCTAGCCCAACACATCAAAACCCTCGCCCCCGATCTTGTCGTCGACGCCTCTGGCCCGTTCCAAGACTACGGCGACGCGCGATACAGCGTGATTGAGACCTGCATCGCGGCGCAGACCGACTACATGGATTTCGCTGATGCGGCCGACTTTGTCTTTGGCGTCTCGGCCTTTGATCAAGCGGCAAAAGACGCAGGCATCTACGTCCTCTCTGGGGTCAGCTCATTTCCCGTTCTCACCGCCGCCGTCCTGCGCGAAATCGCCAAAGAGTTCCCGATCACCGACGTCACAGGCGGCATCGCCCCTTCCCCCTACGCGGGCATCGGCCTGAACGTCATGCGCGCCGTTGTCGGATACGCTGGCGGCCCTGTGAAATTGACACGCAATGGCCAGCAAACCACCGCACTCGGCCTGACTGAGAGCCGCCGTTACACAATCGCCGTACCCGGAAAAACGCCCCTCAATAACATCCGCTTTTCCCTCGTCGATGTCCCCGATCTCCAAGTTCTGCCACCCGCACACCCCAGTCTGCAAAACATCTGGATGGGCGCGGGCCCAGTGCCAGAATTCCTGCACCGCGCCCTCAATATGCTCGCCATAGCGCGCGCCAAATTGGGCCTGCCCAGCCTTACACCGCTCTCCCCCCTGTTCCACCGCATCCTGAACCTGATGAAATTCGGCGAGCATCGGGGCGGCATGTATATCCACGCCAAGGGCGACAGCGCCGAGATGTCTTGGCACCTCTTGGCCGAGGGCGATGATGGCCCCTACATTCCATCAATGTCGATAGAGGCCTTGGTGCGCAAACAATTGCGCGGCACCCGTCCCGAAAACGGTGAGCGGCCTGCAACAGCCGCGCTCACCCTTGCCGAACTCGACGCTGTTTTCGCGGGCAAAACCATCACCACAGGGTTCCGCAGACCGCTTCCCCGTACGGCACCTCTCTACCGTCACATCCTAGGCGACGCCTTCGACATGCTGCCACCACAAGTCCGCGCCCTGCACGACGACACCACCTCGCGCACTTGGCAAGGCACAGGGTCCGTGCGACGCGGCACCGGCTTTCTTGCAAACATCATCGGCGCCCTCTTTGGCTTCCCAAAAACAACCGAGGCCACCTCTGTCACCGTCGATTTTGACTATAAAGACGGCGTGGAGACATGGCGGCGCGCATTTGGGGCGCACAAATTCCACTCGGTGCAATCGCGCGGCGCGGGCCGGAACACACATCTTTTAATGGAGCGCTTCGGCCCGATCACCGCAGCCCTCGCGGTCACTATCGCAGACGACCGTCTCTACCTGATCCCGCGTCACTGGTCGTTCCTTGGCCTGCCGCTCCCGAAATTCCTGATGCCTGCGGGCAATAGTTTTGAGACAGAAATCGACGGCAAATTCGCCTTCGACGTCGAAATCGCCGCACCCTTCATCGGCCTCATCGCCGCCTATCGCGGACAACTCACCCGCACAGTTTAGTGCACGCGCGGTGCACGCCGCGTGCACGCAAATCACATCTTGTTTTGCCCGCAAACTCATGAGAACGTCGCCCCATGACAGATTTTATTATTATCGGTGGCGGCGTCGCTGGCACCTCCGCAGGCGCCTTTCTTTCCAAGCTGGGCACAGTACAATTGCTCGAGGCCGAGCCCAATCTCGCCTATCACGCCTCTGGGCGGTCGGCGGCGCTCTTCGAGGAAAGCTACGGCAAACCCTCCACCGTGGCTCTCAACGCCGCGTCTCGGTCCTATCACGTTGAAAACAAACTGCTTTCGCCGCGTGGCCTGATGCTCGTCGGCAGCAAAGATAACGCGGCCGAATTTGAAGCGGAACGCCAGCAAATGGGCCTTGATATGATGACTGGGGCAGAGGCGAAAGCCGTGGTTCCGATCCTGAACACCGACGTCATTGACCGCGCAGGATTTCACGAAGACGCATGGGATCTCGACACCGACGCACTGATCCAAAGCTTTGTGAAAATCATCCGCGAAAACGGCGGAAACATCGCCACAAATGCGGGCGCCACGGCCATTTCAAAAACCGCAATAGGCTGGAAAGTTTCAACAAAAACAGACACCTACGAGGCTGCTATCCTCGTGAACGCCGCAGGTCCATGGGTCGATCGAATAGCTTTAATGGCGGGTATTTCCCCGATAGGTTTCACCCCTTTGCGCCGCTCGATGGGCCGCATTCCCGCACCTGGCGGTCACGATGTTTCAAGCTGGCCAATGATCTTTGGCGCGGGTGAAGCGTGGTATGCCAAGCCCGACGCAGGCGCGCTCATCGTCTCGCCCGCCGAGGAAATCCTTGTTGAACCTCACGATGCCTTCGTTGACGATATGATCCTTGCCGAAGGCTTCGCACGCTACGAAGAAAACGTGACCGAACCCGTCACGCGCTTGCTATCCTCATGGGCGGGCTTGCGGACATTTTCACCTGACCGCACGCTCGTTCTAGGCTCTGACCCATCCGAACCCAGCTTTATCTGGTGTGCAGGCCAAGGCGGCTATGGCATGCAATCCAGCCCAGCTGCGGGTCAGCTTTTGGCAGACCTCGTGAACGGCAAAACGCCCGCGATCGACGCGGGCGCTGTTGGTGCTCTTGATCCGAAGCGGTTCCGCTAGGTCCGATTTTTCGACGAAAAATCGACGCTAGATCAACCGTCTACGCGAATTGTCGCGTTCTTCGGGTCATAGGGGCTGTCTTCGACAATCACGGCAGGCCAGAGCTTATCGAGCATTTTAACCTGCACCTTGGTGCCAACTTCAGCAAGCGCAGGTTTCACGTAGCCCATGCCAATCGATTTCTCGAAAGCCACCGAATATCCGCCAGATGTCAGACGCCCAATGCGGTTGCCATCCATATCATAGAGCGCCTCACGGCCCCATGGATCGGCATCGCTTGGCCCGTCAATCAGCACGGTCACACACTTGGACCGCACACCTTTGGCAACCATTTCGGCCTTACCGTGGAAATCCTTCTCCAAGTCGATAAAGCGCGGCAGATCGGCCTCAACAGGTGTCGCATCGCGGCCCAATTCGTTGCCAAACGCACGGTAGGATTTCTCCTGACGTAGCCAGTTTTGCGCCCGCGCACCAACCAGCTTCATGCCATGGTTTTCGCCCGCTTTCTCAAGCAGATCGAACAGGTAGTTCTGCATCTCAATCGGGTGGTGCAATTCCCAACCCAGCTCGCCCGTATAGGCCACACGGATCGCGTTCACAGGACACATGCCAAGCTCGATTTTCTTGGCGGACAACCAAGGGAAACGCTTGTTGGACAGCGCCGTTTCAGGATCGGCGTCCTTGATGACTTCGGCCATAACAGCCCGTGCCTTTGGGCCTGCAATCGCAAACACACCCCATTGGGTCGTGACGTTCTGCACCTCAATGCGGCCAAACTCGGCCTCTTTGTCTTCAACAGCCTTGCGCAAGAAATCGGCGTCATAAGCTGTCCAAGCCCCTGCGGACACGAGGTAATATTCATCCTCGGACATGCGCACGATGGTATATTCGGTGCGTGTCGTGCCGTGAGATGTCAGCGCATAGGTCAGGTTGATACGGCCAATCTTTGGCAGTTTGTTCGTCGTGAACCAGTCGAGGAACGCCGTCGCGCCAGGTCCTTTGACGACATGCTTCGTGAAGGCCGTCGCATCGATCAGGCCAACGCCCTCGCGCACGGCTTTCGCTTCTTCGACAGCATATTGCCACCAGCCACCACGGCGGAAGGACCGCGCATCATGGTCGTTAAAGCCCATTGGCGCAAAGTAGTTCGGACGCTCCCAGCCGTTTACAAAGCCGAACTGTGCGCCGCGCATCGCCTGACGATCATAAGCAGGCGACGTGCGCAACGGACGGCACGCAGGACGTTCTTCATCAGGGTGATGCAGAATGTAGACGTGGTCGTAGCACTCTTCGTTCTTACGTGCCGCAAATTCGGTCGTCATCCAGTCGCCGTAACGCTTTGGATCAAGCGACGCCATGTCGATCTCGGCCTCGCCCTCGACCATCAATTGCGCGAGGTAATAGCCAGTGCCGCCAGCCGCCGTGATCCCGAATGAGAAACCTTCAGCAAGCCACATGTTCCGCAAACCCGGCGCAGGTCCCACAAGCGGGTTACCATCTGGCGTATAGCAAATCGGGCCGTTGAAATCGTCCTTCAGACCGCTTTCTTCGCAAGACGGAATGCGGTGGATCATCGCCATATACTGCTCTTCGATCCGCTCCAGATCGAGCGGGAACAGGTCAGCGCGGAAGCTGTCTGGCACACCATATTCGAAACAAGCAGGCGCGCCCTTCTCATAGACGCCCAAAATCCAGCCGCCACGCTCTTCGCGCACGTAAGATTGCGCATCGGCATCGCGCACGACAGGATGCTCGACATTGCCCTCGGCGCGGAACTTTACCAACGCAGGGTCTTGATCCATCACGATAAACTGGTGCTCAACAGGGATCGCAGGGATCTTGATCCCCAGCTTGCGCGCCGTCGTTTGCGCGTGATTGCCAGAGGCTGTCACAACATGCTCGGCGGTGATCACAATTGTCTCGTCGGATGGCACAAGGTTGCCGCCCTTCTCAACCATTTTCACACAAGTCACTTCCCAATGAGTGCCGTTCCAATGGAATGCATCGGCCTGCCATTTACGCTCGATCATCACGCCGCGCTGTCGGGCACCTTTCGCCATCGCTTGGGTTACGTCGGCAGGGTTAATATAGCCGTCGGTCTGGTGATACAGCGCACCTTTAAGGTCTTCGGTACGGATCAGCGGCCATTTCGCCTTGATTTGGTCAGGGGTCATCCATTCGTAAGGCACATCACAGGTCTCTGCGGTGGAGGCGTAAAGCATATATTCGTCCATACGCTCGTCGGTCTGCGCCATGCGCAAGTTGCCCACGACAGCAAAGCCCGCATTCAGTCCCGTTTCGGCCTCAAGCGACTTATAGAACTCAACCGAATATTTGTGGATGTGGGTCGTCGCAAACGACATGTTGAACAGCGGCAGTAAGCCAGCAGCGTGCCACGTGGAGCCAGACGTCAGCTCGTCGCGCTCCAAAAGCATGACATCTTCCCAGCCCGCCTTGGCCAAGTGATAGGCAATCGAGGTTCCGACGGCACCACCGCCGACAACAAGTGCTTTTACGTTGGTTTTCATAGGCCCGATTCCTCCGGAGATACGCTTTGGCACAAATTGCGCGAAAAAGGCTGCCAACACCAGAACCAGCCGACCTGTCATCGCACGATTGCGACAGTGGCGGGGAATTGCGCGGCTCTGCTCACCCTTGAAGCCCCCCGCAGCCCCGCTTATTGATGGATCAAGCAATAGCGCAAAGGCCGTGCCCATGAAAATCTGCCGTACGATTTCCGAAATCCGCAGCGCTGTCAGCGACTTGAAACCGCGCGGCACTGTTGGTCTTGTCACCACCATGGGCGCTTTGCACGCGGGCCATATGGCCTTGGTCAAAGCCGCCGCAGACGCGCATCCGTCTGTTATCGCCACGATCTTTGTGAACCCGTCGCAATTCGGCAACCCTAAGGATCTGGAAACCTATCCGCGCACCGAACAGGCCGATCTCGCCATGCTGGAAAAGGCGGGCGTTGCAGCAGTGTTTCTGCCAACTGTCGCCGAAATCTACCCAGACGGTGACGAAACCATTGTCGAGACCACCAACCTTGCCAATATCTTCCACGGCGTCGTGCGGCCCGGCCATTTTCGCGGGGTCGCAACAGTCGTGACCAAGCTTTTCAACATTATCCGCGCGGATGCCGCCTATTTTGGCGAGAAGGACTATCAACAACTCGCGGTGATCCGCCGTACGGTTCGCGACTTGCATGCGCCTATCGAAATTCACGGCGTGGCCACGGTGCGCGAAGCGGATGGCGTTGCGATGTCCTCGCGCAATGTGCGGCTCACCCCTGCCGATCGCGCTGCGGCACCGATCCTCATCGCGAGCCTTGCCGCAGCCGAGGCGCTGTTGCAAATGGGCGAGACCGCCGAGACCGCCGCAGAGGCGATTGCCGCCAACATCGCCACGGAACCCCTTGCCACCCTGATGGCAGTCGATATCGTAGACCCAACCACTTTCGCCCCTGTAGCGGGCAAACCAACTGGCCCCGTCGGGATCATGTTGTCGGCCCAGTTCGGTGAAGTCCTGTTGATTGACCAAAAGGAGGTCGCCCTATGAGCGCCCAACCAGAGAACATCCGCCGTAACACCGTCCCACAAATCGCAAAGCGTAAGGGTGGCGATCCAATTGTCTCATTGACCTCTTATCACGCGCATACGGCTGCAATCGTTGACAAATACGCCGATTTCATCCTTGTTGGTGACAGCCTTGGCATGGTCATGCACGGCATGGATAGCACCGTGGGCGTGCCACTTGATCTGATGATCATGCATGGCAAGGCCGTGGTGCGCGGCACAAAAAAGGCGCTGATCGTGGTCGATATGCCGTTCGGCTCTTATGAGGAATCGCCAAACATGGCGTTCCGCAATGCAGCCAAGATCATGAAAGAAACCGGCTGTGGCGCGGTCAAGCTTGAGGGCGGCGCGCGTATGGCCGAAACAATCAAGTTTCTCGTCGAGCGCGGCATCCCCGTCATGGCCCACATCGGCCTGACCCCGCAGTCGTCTCACGTGATGGGCGGGTTCAAAACCCAAGGCCGCGACGAAGATACGTGGGCCGCGCACATCAAAGACGCGCACGCAGTGACAGACGCGGGTGCCTTCTCTGTTGTGCTTGAAGGCATGGTCGAACCGCTTGCCTCAAAGATCACCAAAGAAATCGCAATCCCCACAATCGGCATTGGCGCCTCCGCTGACTGCGACGGCCAAATTCTGGTGCTCGAAGACATGCTCGGCATGAACCCTTGGACCCCGAAATTCGTCAAGGTCTACGGCCAACTCGGTCCGATGATCGAGGACAGCGTGAAACGTTACGCGGCAGAAGTAAAAGACCGTTCCTTCCCTTCAGAAGACGAAGTGTACCGCTAAATCCACAGCCATTTTCTATGTCTAGATACACTCCCGCCGGAGGCATCAACATATAGAATTTGGCGAGAACACCTTGATGGGGAAGCGAAATTTTATTCTCCCCCTCGTAAAATGCCCCGACTCATGCTATGTTGCTATTACCACTCGTTAGAAGTGGATCGTTGAGGAGTATAGTAATGACCAGTAGAACCGTGCTTGCGCTTGTCGCAATGTCGGTCTTGGGGGCCTGTATGGACGCCCAAAGCTCTTACGTCGCAGGACGTGCCGACAATGACATGCTTCGTTTTTCCGCATCAAATTACGTTCTGACCCTTGAGGATAAGAACTGAGCCATTTTGCGCTTGGAAAACACTGTTAAATGAATAGATCGGGCCTTGCGGCCCGACCGTAGACTACAACATTGATGGCACGACAAGATCAGGTGGGCGGTGCCCGTCAGCGAATGTCTTGATGTTGATGATCACTTTCTCACCCATCTCAACGCGACCCTCAATCGTAGCCGATCCCATATGCGGGAGAAGCACAACATTGGGCAGTTCCCTGAGCCGTGGGTTGATGTCATGGGCGTTCTCGAACACATCAAGCCCCGCCCCTGCCAACTCGCCCGCACGCAGCATGCGCGTCAGGGCATTTTCGTCGACAACCTCCCCACGCGACACGTTGACCAGCACGGCATCGGGCTTCATCAGCTTCAACCGCCGCGCATTCAGCAGATGAAACGTAGACGGGGTATGCGGACAACTGACCACCACCACATCCATTCTAGCGACCATCTGATCAAGGCTTTCCCAATAGGTGGCCTCTAAGGCCTCTTCTTGCTCTGGGCGTAATTTCTTACGGTTATGGTAATGGATCTGCATCCCAAAGGCGGCTGCACGTTTTGCAACAGCCTGACCAATACGGCCCATGCCCAAAATGCCGATACGACGCCCGCCAATACGGCCACCCAGCATCGCGGTCGGGCTCCAGCCCTCCCATTTGCCGTCCTGCATAACCTTAAGACCTTCAGGAATACGGCGCGTGACCGCCAGCATCAGCGCCAGCGCCATATCAGCGGTATCATCGGTGGTGACACCGGGCGTATTGGACACCTGAATCCCGCGCTGACGGGCGGTGGATACGTCAATATTATCAACCCCTGCGCCATATTGCGCGATCAGACGCAGGTTTTCACCTGCACCTGCCAACAATGCGGCGTCAATCTGATCGGTAATCGTTGAAACAAGCACATCGGCGGTTTTCATCGCCTCCGCCAGCGCCTCTCGGCTCATCGGCTTATCATCATCGCGCAACGTCACGCTGAACAATTCACACAATCGAGTCTCTACAACATCGGGCAACCGTCGCGTCACAACAACACTTAAGCGTTTACCTGGCATGATCCGCACTCCCTTGCTTCCCAAATCACTCAGCTAATGTCAGGTTGCAAGATACGGACGCTAGGCACAAGAACCCAGCGCCACTTGAGTAGAAATAAAGGTCACAGGCAAATGTTTTCATGGGCAAAAACTCTCTGCGTCGCAGTTTTATGCGCCGGTGCAGCAAACGCACAAGAAACGAATGAGGCCCCCGCTGACGCAACCGACGTCGTCCTTGGGCCTGAAACCAACCTGCCCATGCCACGCTATGTTTCGCTCAAAGCGTCAGAGGCCAACGTGCGCCGAGGCCCGTCCCTCACCCACCGCATCGACTGGGTTTTCAAACGCCGCGACATGCCGCTGCAAGTTGTCGCCGAATACGGCCACTGGCGGCGCGTGATTGATCGCGACGGACAAGGTGGCTGGGTTCACTACACCATGCTGTCAGGTTCGCGTACCGTGATCATTGACGAAAACATGATGGCCCTGCGCACCCGTCCCGATGCAGGTGCACCCGAAAATGCCGTGCTTGAGGCGGGCGTTATCGCCAAACTCGACGAATGCAGCCTGACATGGTGCTGGCTGGAGGCTGGCGGCTATAAAGGCTGGGCACCCAAAGGCGTACTTTGGGGCGTCGAAGCTGACGAAGTCCGCGAGTAGGGCTTTCCCCGCGGCAACCATCCCGCTAAACCAGCGCCATGAACACGCAATCTGGAACCCGATTAAACCTCTCCGCAGGGCTGCTCTCTGTGACAGTTGCCCTTGTGTTGGTGATTGCCAAGCTTTGGGCGTTTGGCGAAACGGGATCGCTTTCTATTGCCGCCACACTAGCCGACAGCGCGATGGATTTGATGATGTCGCTTGGCGGACTTGTGGCCATCATCTATGCTGCCAAACCTGCCGACGACGATCACAACTTCGGACATACCTCTGCCGAAGACCTCGCAGCCCTCGGCCAATCCATCTTTATCCTGATTTCAGCGACCGTCATCGCCGTCGCCGCTATCTTGCGTCTTCTCGACAGGAACGTATCATTGCCCGAACGCGAGGCCAGCGGCATGGTCGTGATCGTATTTTCCATCGTCATCACCATCGCCTTGGTCCTGTGGCAACGGCGCGTCGCAAAGCAAACGGGCAACCGCGTTGTCGCCGCCGATAGCCTGCATTACTTGGGCGACCTGATCCCCAATGTCGGCGCGCTAATCGCGCTCTGGGCCTCTGCCAAATTCGGGATCGGCCAGATCGACAGCATTGTGGCCCTCGCTGCGGCCGCCCTACTCGCCTTTGGTGCCATGCGTATTGGCAAGGCCGCTTTTGACGCGCTGATGGACAGACAAGCCGACACCGGCATGATCGCAGGAATCGAAGACATCACCCGCGACTTTGAGGGCGTGCACGGATTCCACGATCTTAAAACCCGCGTTGCAGGCAGCCGCGTGTTTGTGAACCTGCACATCGAACTCGACGGCACTCAAACTCTCGAGGACGCTCACGCCATCGGTGCCGCCCTGCGCCGCGCCATCACCGAGGCCTATCCGCGCGCCGATGTGTTGATCCACAAAGATCCTGTTGGCGTCGAAAAACACCCCGACGATCAGCGTTAAATCGGTGCACGGGCGGTGCACACTTGGTGCACGCCCTGTGCATTGTCGTTTTTAGCTAGCAGTAGCCAATCCGCGCCCTTTCAAAAGCGCCGCGACACCGGGCAAACGACCACGGAACTTGACGTATAATTCCGCTGCATCAACCGACCCACCAGAGGACAAAACCGTGTCTTCCAGACGCTTCGCAAGCTCCACATCAAACGGGTTTCCAACCTCTTCAAATGCGGCAAATGCATCGGCATCCATCACCTCTGACCACATGTAGCTGTAGTAGCCACAAGAGTATCCATCGCTCGCGAAAACATGGGCGAAATGTGGGGTTGCGTGGCGCATCCGAATGGCGTGCGGCATCCCGATTTCCTCAAGGATTTCAGCCTGTTTCTGCATCGGATCGGCTGGCGGCGCGCCCTCATGAAAGCTCAAATCCACCAGCGCGGAGGCGACATATTCCACCGTCGAAAACCCCATATCATAGGTCGCAGCACCCAGCATACGGGTCAGCAATTCTTCCGGCATCGGCGCACCCGTTTCCGCATGCGTCGCGAACTCTGACAGCACCTCAGGCACCTCCAACCAATGTTCATATAGCTGGCTTGGAAGCTCCACAAAATCGCGCGCCACGGACGTGCCACTAATGCTTTCGTAAGTCACGTCAGATAACATCTGGTGCAGCGCATGCCCAAACTCATGAAACAACGTCCGCGCATCATCATAGGACAGCAACGCAGGCTGCCCCTCTTCAGGCTTTGCAAAGTTACAAACGTTAATAACATGGGGGCGAATGTCGCCTGCAAGCCGCTGTTGCGACCGCATCGCAGAGCACCAAGCGCCAGAGCGTTTTGACCCACGGGCGAAATAATCCCCAATGAAAACAGCGATATGCTCACCGTCACGGGTCACATTCCAGACCCGCACATCCGCGTGATATGTCGGTGCCTCGATCTCTTCAAAGGTTAACCCGAACAGGCGCGTGGAGCAGGCAAAAGCCGCCTCGATCATACGGTCAAGTTGCAGGTAGGGCTTCAATTCCGCCTCATCCAAATCGTGCAATTTCTTACGCTGCTTTTCGGAATAAAACCGCCAATCCCACGGCTCTAAAGGCCCGTCAAACCCGTCCGCATGCAGCAAACGTTCCAAGACTTTTGCGTCCGACAAGGCACTCGCTTTTGCAGGCTCCCAAACCTTCATCAACAGCTCGCGTACCGCCGCAGGTGTGCCTGCCATTTCCGTTTCTAACTTGTAATCGGCAAAGGTTGCATAGCCGAGCAAATTCGCCCGCTCCGCCCTGAGTTTTAAGATCTCGGCGGCAATCGCACGGTTATCCGTCTTGCCACCATTTGCCCCCCGCGCGGTCCAAGCCTCATAAGCTTTCTGACGCAAATCACGGCGCTCCGAGAATTGCAAAAACGGGACAATAAGAGAGCGAGACAGCGTGACAACAGGCCCGCCTGCATCCTTTTCCTTACCCGCAGACCGTGCTGTAGCAACCACAAAATCTGGTAAACCAGCAAGCCCGTCTTGATCCAATTTCATGAACCATTCCCGCTCATCCGCGAGCAAGTTCTGCGTAAATTCAGTCCCCAAAACCGACAGTCGCGATTTCACATCCCGCAACCGATCCGCATCCGCCCCAACCAACTGCGCACCAGAGCGCACAAACCCGCGCCGTGTTAGCATCAAAACCCGCGCCTGCTCATCCGTCAAATCAAGAGTATCACGTTGATTCCAAAGGGTTTCGACACGCTCAAACAATGCCGCATTGGCCGTAATCCACGACCCGTAAGCGCTTAGTTTCGGCGCAAAATCGCGCTGCAATGCCTCGCGTGCGGGGTTACTATCGGCCCCCGCCATCGCATAAAACGCGCCTAAGACGCGGCCCAGCTTGTCTTCGGCCAATTCCAAGGCCTCAACCGTATTGGCAAATGTCGCAGCCTCTGCGTTGCGAGTGATCGCGTTGATATTGGCCTTGGCGGCGTCTAATGCGGCGTCAACCGCAGGCGCAAAATCTGCGTCTGAAATCAAGGTAAAAGGCGGCAAATCAAACGGGGTGTCCCAGTCGGACAAGAGCGGATTGGTCATTGGAAAATCTCCTTTGACCATAACCTAAGCAGCCTCGCCAGATTGTGCCAGTGGTCAGCGGCCGCAAACCTGACAGTCGGCCCGCCGCTTCACAGAAATCACGCGGGTTTGCGCGTAAAGTGCGTCATAGATGAGCAACCGCCCGCGCAATCCCTCGCCCGCGCCAGTGATTTCTTTGATCGCCTCCAACGCCATCATAGACCCCACTACCCCTGGCAATGGCCCGATGACCCCCGCCTCGGCACAGCTTGGCACAAGCGCGGGATCGGGGGCGGAGGGGAAGACGCACGCGTAGCAAGGTGCGTCATGTGCTGGGTCGAACAAACTTAGCTGACCCTCCCACTGTGTCAGTGCGCCAGAAATCAGCAGTTTACCCAGTGAAACGCAGGCCGCGTTAACCAAATATCGGGTCTCAAAATTGTCAGTGCCATCGAGGATTAAATCGTAGTCTGCGAAGAGCTCCGCTGCGATTTCCGCCGTCAGCCTGCGGTGATAAGGACGCACAGTGATATGCGGGTTTTGCGCGGTCATCACGTCGGCGGCTGACATCACTTTTGGCGCACCAATCTGGTCATATGTGTGGATCACCTGCCGTTGTAGGTTGGCGTTTTCGACCAGATCATCGTCGATTACTCCGATTGTACCGACACCTGCAGCGGCAAGATATTGTAACGCAGGCGCGCCAAGACCACCTGCACCAACCACCAAAACCTTTGCATTTCTCAACGCCTTTTGCCCCTGCCCACCCACTTCGCGCAGCATGATGTGGCGAGCGTAGCGGTCGAGCTCCACGTCAGAGAAACCCGCTTTTGGCGCGGAGACTTCTGGTGTTTTTATCATTTTTTTCAGCTTGTTAAGCAGATACTTGTAACCAAATGCAATCGCGATCAATGACATGACGAACGGCCAAAGTCGCGCGTCACCTCCCGTTGCTTCGCGCAATGTGTTGCCTTCGGGCAGCAAGATTTGCGCGAGATTTACGAGCAGCAGCAAAATGCCGATCATGATCCAACGAGCACGGCGTGGTGTGCCCATCGCGGCCCCGATGCCCCACAGGGCAGCGGCCATCGTCAACACGACCATCATGTGCCAGTAGACCCAAATCCGCTCGCGCCGCGCCGGGTTTCGTCGAGGGTTTCAACTAGCGTAAATTCAGCTTGGATCACAGGCGCCACGACCATTTGTGCGACGCGCATGCCATGGGTCACTTCAAAATTAGCATCGCCCAGATTGATCAAAATCACGCCAACTGGCCCGCGATAATCACTATCGATTGTGCCGGGTGCGTTGACCATGCTGATGCCATGTTTGAGTGCGAGTCCAGAGCGGGGTCTGATCTGGACCTCGTAGCCTTGGGCGATCGCCATGCACAGACCCGTGGGGATCAACGCGCGGGCATTTGGGGCGAGAGTGACGCCGCCGTGGTCTGCAAAGTTCGCGCAAAGATCGGCGCCAGCCGCACCCGTCGTCTCGTATTTCGGCAAGGGCAAGGAGTGATCCGCGCCCTCGGCCCACTTCAATTTCACGATCATTTTATCGCCTCGACCAGCTTTTGCGCCAAGCGCTGTGCGACCGCATCTTTGCCCATGCGCGGCCAGTCTTCAGAGCCATCTGCGATGATCAAAGTGACATCATTCTCTGTGCCCCCCATGATCCCCGTTGCTGGCGACACGTCATTGGCCACGATCCAATCGCAGCCTTTGCGCAGGCGTTTTGCGGTCGCATTCGCGATCACATCGTCGGTCTCGGCTGCGAAACCGATCACAAGCCCGGGGCGGCCTTTTTTAAGCTTGGACACCGTGGCGAGGATGTCAGGGTTTTCGGCGAATTCGAGGGTTGGCAGACCGTTGCCGTCTTTCTTAATTTTCGATGGCCCTGCGTTTTCTACGCGCCAATCAGCGACGGCCGCAGCAAAAACGGCGGCGTCGGACGCTGGCGCCTCCATCACGGCGGTGAGCATTTCGGCGGCGGTTTGCACCTTGATCACGCGCACGCCATTTGGCGGCGGCACATCCGCAGGACCAGTCACGAATGTCACGTCCGCGCCCAATGCAGCCAGCGCTTTTGCAATCGCCGTGCCTTGGGCACCAGAGGAGCGGTTTGCGATGTAACGGACGGGATCAATCGGCTCGTGGGTAGGCCCCGAGGTGACAAGAATGTGCTTGCCCTTGAGTGGGCCGCCTGAGAGAGCCGCGTCGATTGCATCAACGATTTCCAGTGGTTCCGCCAAGCGTCCATAGCCATATTCGCCGCAAGCCATGTCACCCTCGTTGGGTCCAACAAACAAAACACCGTCAGATTTAAGGGTCGCCAGATTGCGTTGCGTCGCGGGATGTTCCCACATGCGCACATTCATCGAAGGCGCGACGAGCACGCGTTTATCGGTTGCCAGCAAGAGGGTCGAGGCCAGATCATTGGCCAATCCACCCGCCATCTTCGCCATTAAATCTGCCGTTCCGGGAGCTACGACGATGAGGTCAGCGGACCGCGACAGCTCGATATGACCCATCTCGGCTTCGGACGTGAGGTCAAAGAGATCTGAATAAATCTTTTCACCCGCAAGCGCAGAAACACTGAGCGGCGTCACAAATTCAGCGCCTGACTTGGTCAAAACGGGCGTCACGAAGGCACCACGTTCGCGCAGACGCCGGATCAAATCCAGCGACTTAAACGCGGCAATCCCACCGCCAATAATCAAGAGTATACGCTTGTCAGCCAACATGTTTCTGCCTTTCGGTAACTTGCCCCGACACTAGGGCAGAAGTTACCGAAAAGACAATGTCAGACGTCATTGTAGAAATGTCATAACTTCAGGGCCGACAGATTCGAGACTACGGCGCATTTTTGAAAATGCAGCGGCCTCTAGCTGGCGGACGCGCTCTTTGCTCAGGCCAAGCTCGCCGCCGAGGCTTTCGAGTGTGCGAGGATCGTCACGCAATTTGCGTTCACGCACGATGAAGCGCTCACGCTCTGATAGGGTCGAAAAGGCACTCGTCAGCCATTGGCGCAGAGTTGCGTTGTCATGACTATTGGTCACAATTTCATCGGCTTGCGGGCTGTCGTCCTCAAGCGCATCAACCCAAGACCGCCCCTCATCCTCGGATGATTGTGTGGCGTCGAGCGAGAAATCAGAGCCCGAAAGTCGGCCATCCATCATCTGCACGTCGTGGATTGGAACGCCAAGCTCAGCGGCGATCATTTCGTGCAAAACGTGGGTTTCAAGTGGCGCGCCTGCTTCTCGTTCTATCCGCGCTTGCACGCGGCGCATGTTGAAAAACAACGATTTCTGCGAAGATGTTGAGCCTGTCCGCACAAGAGAAAAGTCACGCATTACGTAGTCTTGGATCGACGCCTTGATCCACCAAACCGCATAGGTCGAAAAACGCACACCGCGGTCTGGGTCAAATTTGTCAGCAGCTTTCATGAGGCCGACGGATGCTTCTTGGATCAGGTCGCTCATCGGCGCGCCATAGCGGCGGAATTTGGACGCCATCGAGATCGCAAGTCGCATGTAAGCCGTGATCAGGCGGTGCAAGGCCTCCTCGTCACGCTGGTCGCGCCACGCATAGGCGAGCGCCAATTCCGTTTCCGCGTCAAGCATTTCTGCTTTCATTGCTTTCCGAGAAAACCCTTGATCCGTTGTCGCGATTCCCATGACAAATTCCTCTGGCTTGTTTACCGATTTTAACGTGCTAGTTACTTATCTTACGTCCTCGTTCTGCAATTGGATCACTCTGCGGTCATGAATAATTTACCTACCCTTTCACTGGTCATTGGTGGTGCTGCGAGCGGCAAGTCGCGGTTTGCGGAATCCCTTTGCGTGCAAAGTGCGCGGCCCAAGGTTTATGTGGCGACTGCCCAGATTTACGATGATGAGATGGCGCAAAAGGTTGTCTCTCATCTGGCCCAACGCGGTGAGGATTGGCGGACAATTGAGACGCCAGTTGATGTGGCATCGGCTTTGGAGACGGCCTGTTCAGATAATGTTGTTCTGCTCGATTGTGCGACGCTTTGGTTGACCAATGTGATCTTGGGAGAGCATGATTTGGAGGCCGAAACGGCCAAGCTATTGTCCGCGATTTCGTCCTGCCCTGCCCCCATCGTGATTGTGTCCAATGAGGTCGGGCAAGGGATCGTGCCTGACAATGCGCTGTCCCGAAAGTTTCGCAATGCGCAAGGACAATTGAACCAGACTTTGGCCGCGCAGGCGGGGTTGGTTGTGGTCGTGATGGCGGGGCTACCACTGGCGCTTAAAGGGACAATTCCGCAATGACGCGGCTCTGGTTGATCCGCCACGGACCGACCCATGCAAAGGGTATGGTGGGCTGGACGGATTTGCCTGCGGACCTGTCTGATACGGCACAAATTGCGCGTTTGAGAGCCGCTTTGCCTGACGCGCCTGTCGTCTCGTCCGATCTGTTGCGGGCGGTGCAAACGGGTGATGTGTTGACGCCAGTCTCGCGTTTGCCTCACGACCCCCAATTGCGCGAAATTAACTTTGGCGATTGGGAGAATTTAACGTTTTCCCAAGTCGAGCTGGGCGCGCCTGATCATATCCGCGCCTATTATGAAATCCCTGGAGATATTGCTCCACCGAATGGCGAAAGTTGGAACGCTGTTTGTGCGCGAGTGAATGCTGCGATGGACGGCTATGTGGCGCGAGGCCACGCAGATTTGATCGTTGTCGCGCATTACGGCGTCGTTTTAAGCCAAGTGCAAAGAACTTTGAAAATAACGCCTTACGCCGCATTTGCGCAGCGGATTGAGAACCTGTCGCTGACGCAGATCACGGTTGAGAATGGTGATTGGCGGGCCGAGATTATCAATCACAATCCGTGATGATCATGCGCATTTATTGTCGTTGGCGTGATGATGTTTGCCAGTCTAGGCTGACGACACATATTATGAAATGAGCCCAAAATCATGACCTATCAACTCTACCTCGGAAACCGTCTTTATTTTAGCTGGTCGATTGCAGCCTATCTGATGTTTAACCGTTTCGGGCTAGAGGATCAGGTCAAAACCACCATCTTCCGCCCTGAAAGTGAAGCCGCCCTGCGCCCGATGTTGGCCGATTTAGCACCAGCGCGCACCCTTCCAACGGCCATAACCCCTGAGGGTGCGATCTTAAATGACAGCATGGCGATTGCCGAAGAACTGGCGAGCCGTCATCCTGAGATTGCCTTCTGGCCTGCTGATCCCTTGGCGCGTGGCACGGCGCGGGCCTTGGCCAACGAAATGCATTCGTCCTTTGGAGGGCTGCGTGGAAAATGGCCTGTGAATTTGCGCACGGAGTTTGCGACGGTTGCGCCGCCAGAGGATATCGTGGCGGAGCTAAACCGACTGGAGGAAATCTGGACACACGCTCGAAAAGTGACGGGTGTTGCTGGCCCATGGCTTTGTGGTGACTACTCTCTTGTCGATGCCATTTACGCCCCCATGGCGACGCGGCTCGCGACCTATGGCTTCGATACCCGCCCAACGACCAAGGCCTATGTTGCGGCGCATTTGGCTGATCCTGCGTTGCGCCGTTGGCGGGCGATGGGGCTAGCCAACGAGGCTAAATTGCCCGCGTTTGAAATGCCTTTTGAAGAGGTATCTTGGCGCGGCCCCTCGCCGATGAAAGCGATTGCGGTGGATGCAGGCACGCCTGAAAATAACGTCTGCCCTTATTCTGGCAAAGAGATCACGCATATGCTTGAACTGGATGGGCGGATATTTGGCTTTTGCAACGCTTTTTGCCGCGACAAGACCTTGGCAGACCCTGAGGCTTGGCCAAAATTCATGGCGTTACTCTAACACTGTTAACCTTTCTTAAACCGAAAGCCGCTACCCGTTAACCATAAGTTGAAACGGGGGCGGCATGACGGCGCTGGCATATACGGTTGCTTTTGAAGGGATCGAGGCGCGGATGGTCGAGGTGCAATGCGCCGTGGCACTGGGCATTCCTGCGTTTTCAATCGTGGGCCTGCCAGACAAGGCGGTGTCGGAAGCGCGTGAACGCGTGCGTTCCGCCCTGTCATCGATGGCGATTGCATTGCCGTCCAAGCGGATAACGATTAATTTGTCGCCTGCTGACCTCCCCAAAATCGGATCGCATTTTGACCTGCCCATCGCGGTTGCATTGCTGGCTGCGCTAGAAATTATCCCCGCCGATGACGCCGAAAAGACTGTGGCCTTGGGCGAGTTATCCTTGAACGGGAATTTGGTTCCTGTGCTTGGCGCATTGCCTGCCGCGATGGCCGCTGCATCCGAGGATCGCACGCTGCTTTGTCCATATGCCTGCGGGCCAGAGGCCGCTTGGGTCGGTACCGCGAATGTGATCGCGGCCCGCACTTTGGCCGATGTCATTCGCCATTATAACGGCCAATCCGTGATCGCACCCTCAAGACCCGGAGAGGTGACGCAAGCCGCCCAAGCGCGTGATCTGTCGGAGGTGAAGGGTCAAGAGCGTGCAAAACGGGCGATTGAGATCGCGGCGGCGGGGCGACATCATCTGTTGATGGTCGGCTCTCCTGGATCGGGGAAGTCAATGCTAGCTGCCCGCATTCCAGGAATTTTGCCACCTTTGACGCCATCAGAAGCCTTAGAAACGTCGATGATCCATTCAGTGTCTGGCTTGCTCGATGAGGGCGGAATTAGCCGCGAACGCCCGTTTCGCGAACCGCATCACACGGCCTCGATGGCTGCAATTGTCGGTGGCGGGCGTGGCGCGAAACTGGGGGAAATCAGTCTGGCGCATAATGGTGTTTTGTTCATGGACGAATTTCCAGAGTTCCCGCGAACGGTTTTGGAAACCCTGCGCCAGCCAATTGAGACGGGCGAAGTCGTGGTTGCCCGCGCCAATGCCCATGTGAAATACCCCTGCCGCTTTATGCTTGTGGCCGCTGCAAACCCTTGTAAATGCGGTTATTTAACTGATCCTGCGCGGGCTTGCTCAAGGGCACCAATCTGTGGCGAGGATTATATGGGGCGGATTTCGGGGCCACTCATGGACCGCTTTGACTTGCGGGTCGAAGTGCCACCTGTGGCCTTTACCGATCTGGATTTACCGCAAGATGGAGAGAGTTCAGAGGTGGTGCGGGACCGCGTGAAAATGGCGCGAGCCGCGCAAGCGACCCGTTATGCAGACGTCACGCATGTGCGGGTGAATGCCGATGCGGAGGGCAAGGTTTTGGAGGATTTTGCGACGCCAGATGCCGAAGGACGTGCCTTGCTTACACGGGTTGCAGAACGCTTTGGACTGTCGGCACGGGGCTATCACCGCGTGCTACGGGTGGCGCGAACGATTGCGGATTTGGATGGAGAGGCGGACGTACGACAGCCCCATGTGGCCGAAGCGGTGAGCTACCGCTTGGCCATGTCGAAAGAGGTTTGAACGAAGGGAGCGATGTCTTGTAGTGCAAGGCGGGCTTCGGGTAACCAGCCATCCAGAATTTGGAAGACATGTAAGGCAGAGTCCCATTCGTTTAGCGTGACGTCGCCGCCAGAATTTCGCAGGATTCCTGTCATCATACGCGAACCGTCCGCAAGTGCTTCGTCGATACCAACTTGGATGAGGACAGGCGGCGGCTTGTCATAAGAGGCAAATAGTGGCGAGGCACGAGGGTCATCACGCGCGGCATCCCCAAGACAAATGTTAACCACATCTTCCAATCGTTCGACAGGAAGCATCGCGTCTTTTGATTTATACAATGACGCCCCCGACATCGTAAGATCGGTCCAAGGCGAGATTGCGAAGGCACCTGCAGGCTTAACCCCCTTCATGTTGAGATAAGACAACAATGCCAGCATAAGCCCGCCACCTGCACTATCACCACCGAGGATGATATCGTGAGGATCGTAGCCGCGCCGAACAAGGTGGTCCCACGCCTCACGTGCGTCGTCGAAGGCCACGGGAAATGGGGCTTCCTGCAATAGACGGTAATCAAGGGCGCAAATGTGGACACCTGAGAGTTTGGAAATCCTCCCGAGCATACCCCGATGTGTCTCCGCGCTCCCCGAGATATAGGCGCCGCCATGAAAGTAGAGAATTACTTTTCTTGGGGTAGGATTTCCAACGGATAACCAATTCAGCCTAATGCCACTTGAGCTTTCGGTTAGGTGGCACAGGAATGGAGGTACCTTAAAGCACAGTTTTGCTGTGTGCTCGAGGCTTTGCTGCGCCAACTTGGGCGTTGTCGTTCGCAATAGCGCCCGCCGTACAAAAAGGCGGGAGCAAAAGGTTGCCAGTCTGAGACGAAAGCTCTGGGCCATTTACGCCCGTCTGGCCTCGATCGCTTCCCAAATTTTCGCAGCGATATTGGTGCCGTCGAAACGTTCAAGTTCCTGAATGCCCGTCGGAGAGGTCACGTTGATTTCTGTGAGCCAGTTGCCGATCACGTCGATTCCAACAAAAACTTGGCCCTTTTCGCGCAGAAGCGGACCGATAGCCGCGCAGATTTCGCGGTCGCGGTCAGTCAGTGCAACTTTTTCTGGACGGCCGCCCACGTGCATGTTGGAGCGTGTTTCGCCCTTGGCAGGCACGCGGTTGATCGCGCCGACGGGTTCACCGTCAACGAGGATCACGCGTTTATCGCCCTTGGCCACGTCAGGAAGGAACTTTTGCATAATCAGCGGCTCGCGGTTGATGCCAGAGAACAGCTCGTGCAGGGACGCAAGATTGCCGTCGCCTTTGGAAAGTTTGAACACACCTGCGCCGCCGTTGCCGTAAAGCGGCTTAAGGATCACATCGCCATGTTTGGCGCGGAAGGATTTTAGGGTTTCCAGATCACGGGCGATCATTGTGGGAGGGGTCAGGTCCGGGAAGTTCAGAACCAGCAGTTTTTCAGGGTAGTTGCGCACCCAGAACGGATCATTCACGACAAGCGTTTTGGGGTGGATCATGTCGAGGATATGGGTCGTTGTGATGTAGCCCATATCAAACGGTGGGTCTTGGCGCAGCCAGACAACGTCGAAGGTCGAGAGATCGACCTCTTGCTCTTCGCCAAGGGTGAAGTGGTTGCCTTCGACCCGCTGGACAGTCAGCGGCCAACCGCGTGCGGTGACCTTGCCCTCTTGGTAGGCGAGCTTATCGGGCGTGTAGTAGAACAGGGAATGCCCGCGCGATTGTGCCTCTTCAGCGATCCGAAATGTGCTGTCGGCGTTGATATTGATCGGACCGATCGGGTCCATTTGGATGGCAACTTTCAACGACATGTCAGACCTCGGGTTAAAGCAGTGTTGCTTTGATACATGGCGCAGGTCAGCCCTTTGTTCAACGGGTCACGCCTCTCCGAAGGCATTTTCTATGATTTTGACCTGCCCCTGCCCATTGACCATTGCGAGATCAAAGCGGACGTCGGTGAGCATCCCTTTGGGTTCGTCTGCGAGGAATTCAGTTGATGCCGCGATGAGCCTGTCCATTTGTTTGCGGCCAAGCCGTGTGGAGGCACGGGCGAAACTGGCGCTTTTCTTGACCTCGACAAAGACAACCTGCGGGCCGTTGCGGAAAATCAGATCGATTTCACCGCCCTGCCCGCGCCATCGGGTCGCCGCGACGATATGATCGCGTCGCTCGTAATCACGCGAGACGATGTCTTCGGCGGCAAGGCCCGCGTGATATGAAACCGTTCCTGTTATTCGTCTTCTCCAAGGCCCAGCGCCATTTGATAGACTTGGCGGCGCGGCAGGCCCATTGCGCCCGCGACCATCGTGGCCGCATCTTTCACGCGCATTGTTTTCATGGCTTCACGTAATGCTTCTGTCACATCCAACTCTGCTACATCCTGCGCCCCTTCGCGCCCGACAAGCACGACGAGTTCTCCTTTGACCGCGCGTCCGTCGTAGACCTCGCACAATTCATCCAGCGAGCCGCGCGTTGTTTCTTCGAACTTTTTGGTCAGCTCGCGGCAGACCACAGCCTGACGGTCGCCTCCCAGAACTTCGCGCAAGCTGTTTAACATATGACTAACGCGTTTGGGGCTTTCGTAGAATACAAGCGTGAACGGCGTGTCGCGCAGCATCGCAATTTCGGTTTCGCGCTGCACTTTTGCACTGGGTAGGAAGCCGACGAAAGCGAAGCGGTCGGTCGGCAGACCTGAGACGGTCAGCGCCGCGAGAACGGCAGAGGCTCCGGGGGCGGTGGTGACGGGCAGGCCTGCTGCAATGACAGCACGGCCCAGCTCGTAACCGGGATCCGCGACCAAAGGCGTGCCTGCCTCAGACACATAGGCCACAGATTGCCCTGCGGCGATGGCATCGACGAACCGTTTAGCGGCCCCGTCGCTGGTGTGATCGTGAAATGCCACAACCTGACGCCCATTCAACGGGACCCCGTGAATTTCCATCAATTTGCGGGCGGTCCGCGTATCCTCCGCCGCGATCAAAGAGGCGGAGGCGAGGATGTCGAGACCGCGCAATGTCATATCCCGCGCCGACCCGATCGGGGTCGCGACGAAATATAGACCAGCGGAGAGCGGCTTGGTCAAAAAATTCATAACTGGACCCTTGTGGTTGAAGCTATATTATGGTCCCCCAGAGATGACCCTTTGGACGGAGAATTATCCGCCGTTTGAAAAGGTCACGCCACCAAGAGGAAGTTTGCCCATGTTTGCCCGTTTATCCAGTGTCCGCAAGGCGGTAGCACGTATTTTTACATTTATGACCGTTGTCTGGCTTGCTGCCTGTGCCCCGACGGGAATCGTTTCGAACGGTAACAACACTGGTCAGAGTATCGACCCCAATGCACCCGCTCAGGTTGCGCTTCTTGTTCCAGGTGGGTCTGGCGCGGGTACGGATAGCCTTTTGGCCGCGAACCTCGAGAACGCCGCACGGCTCGCTATGTCGGACCTTAATGGCGTGAAAATTGACTTGCGGGTTTACAATACGGGTGCCGATCCGCAGCAAGCCGCCGCTGTCGCGACGCGCGCGGTTGATGATGGTGCAAAGATTATTCTTGGTCCACTTTTCGGAGAGGCCGCTAACGCAGCAGGGCTCGTTGTTGCGCCGCGCAACGTGAACGTCCTCGCATTCTCCAATAACCCTACGATTGCTGGCGGCAACGTCTTTGTCCTTGGTGCAACGTTTGGAAATACGGCCAACCGCCTCGTTGACTACTCAAAGCGCCAAGGCATTACGCGGTTCATGATTGTTTACGGTGACGATCTTCAGGGTCAGCTTGGCCGTGATGCCATCGCGAATGCGGTCCGTACGCAGGGTGCCCAAATCGCGGGCGCTGAAAGCTATGGCATGTCACAGCCGGGTATTCTGTCGGCAACGCCCCGTATTGCTGCCGCGACTAAAGCTGGCGGTGCTACGGGCGTATTCTTGACGGCTGGTATCAACGCTGATTTGCCAATCCTTGCGACGGCGTTGCCTGAGGCGGGAATTGATCCTGCTTCGACACGGTACATTGGTCTGACGCGCTGGAACGCGGCACCGCAGGCGCTGGCATTGCCTGGTCTTCAGGGCGGCTTATTTGCTGTGCCCGACCAAGGCATGTCTGGCCTTTTCGAAAGCCGCTTTAACGCAGCCTATGGCGCGCAACCGCACCCGTTGGCGGGCCTTGCCTATGATGGCATCGCTGCAATAGGTGCGCTTGTTGCTTCTGGCAATCCAAACGCGTTGACCAAGCAGGCCCTGACATCGCCACAAGGTTTCCAAGGTACTGCAGGCATTTTCCGCTTGCTGCCAAACGGCCTAAACGAGCGCGGCTTGGCTGTCGCGACCATTCGCAACAATCAGGTGGTAATCCTTGAACAAGCTCCAAGAAGCTTCGGCCGCGCTGGCCTCTGAGGCAACAATAAACAACGCGACAATTGACACGCCGGACGATCTTATTTGTCCGGCGTCGTCTATTTTTGACAATACCGCCGTTCGCGCCGCGCTGGTTGAGGCCATAGGCCAATCAACTGACGCACGCGATGTTCGCGCCGCGAGCGTGGCGACATTGGCAATGGCCCAGAAAACGGGCCGCCTTGCCATTCAGGCCGCGTTTGAGGCCGACCCGTTTAACGCCCGCGCCACGACCCGCGCTTATAGTTACTTGACTGACCAGATGGTCCATGAGGTGCTTTATGTGGCCACTGCCAAATTGCATCCTTTGCCAAACCCGACCGAGGGCGAACGCATTTCGCTGATTGCGGTTGGTGGTTATGGACGCGGGGAAATGGCCCCGCAATCCGATGTCGACCTGCTGTTCCTGACCCCTTACAAGATCACACCGTGGGCCGAGAGCGTCATTGAATCGATGCTCTACATTTTGTGGGATCTGAAGTTAAAGGTTGGTCACGCCAGCCGCACGATCAAAGATTGTATTAGGCTTGCCCGCGAAGATTACACGATCCGCACGTCTTTGGTCGAATATCGCTTTCTTGCGGGTGATGAGGCTTTGTCCAAACAATTGGGCCGCAGGCTTTGGTCTGAACTGTTCAAATCCACGGCAGCCGAGTTTATCGAGGCCAAGCTAGAAGAGCGCGCCGAACGCCATCGCAAGCAAGGCGGACAGCGTTACGTGGTTGAGCCGAACGTCAAGGAAGGCAAAGGCGGCTTGCGCGATTTGCAGTCGCTTTACTGGATCGGCAAATATGTGAACGGGGTCAAACAGGCCTCTGAACTGGTGGACCGCAAGGTTTTCACCGCAGAAGAATACGCGACCTTTAAGAAGGCCGAGGATTTCCTGTGGGCGGTGCGCTGCCATTTGCATTTGATCACGGGTCGCCCGTCAGATCAGTTGACCTTTGACCTTCAGGTCGAAGTGGCGGTCAAGATGGGGTATGAAGACGGGCGCGGACGTCGCGCCGTGGAATACTTCATGCAGGATTATTTCCGCAGAGCCACACAAGTGGGCGAGCTTACCCGCGTGTTTTTGACCGCGCAGGAGGCGAGCTTTACAAAAGCCGAACCCGTTTTGACCCGCCTTTTCAGCCGCCGTAAAAAGGCAAAGCCGCCCTATGCGATCCATCAGAACCGATTGACCGTTGCAGACGTCAAAACGTTTTTGAGCGATCCCGTAAACCTGATCCAGATTTTTGAGGAAGCGCTTCGCACAGGCACGCTGTTGCACCCCGAGGCGATGCGCCTTTTGTCGGCGAATTTACATCTGGTTGACGAGCGAGTTCAAAACGACAAGGTCGCCAATCGGCATTTCCTTGATATCATGCTTAAGCACGGCAACCCTGAACGGGGTTTGCGACGGATGAACGAGCTTGGCTTATTGGGCGCGTTTATCCCCGATTTTGCCGCCATTGTCGCGATGATGCAGTTCAATATGTATCACCATTACACTGTGGACGAGCACACGATCCAATGTATCAGCCACCTGGCCCGTATCGAGCGTGAAGAGTTGATCGAGGAACTCCCTGTCGCTTCTTCGATCCTGAAACGCGGCGTGAACCGCAAGGTCCTTTATGTCGCAATGCTGTTGCACGATATCGGCAAGGGCCGCCCAGAGGATCACTCGATCCTGGGCGCACAGATTGCACGCCGTGTGGCCCCGCGCTTTGGCCTGACTAAAAAGGAATGCGAAACGGTTGAATGGCTGATCCGCAATCACTTGCTGTTGTCGGATGTGGCCCAAAAGCGGGATATTTCCGATCCCCGCACCGTGCGCGATTTTGCCAAGGCGATGAAATCCGTAGAGCGGCTTGACCTGCTGACCGTGTTGACCGTTTGCGATATTCGGGGCGTTGGTCCAGATACGTGGAACAACTGGAAAGCGGTGTTGATCCGCAACCTCTACAAGGCAACGCGCGATACGCTGGAGAACGGTGTCGAGGCCCTAAGCCGCGATACCCGCGAAGCAGAAGCCAAACGCCTATTGCGTGCTGAATTGGCAGATTGGGATGCGAAAGATTTGCGCACCGAGACGGGGCGGCATTACGGCCCGTATTGGCAGGGCCTACCGCTGGCGACCCATAAGGTCTTTGCATCGCTTTTGCGCGACGTGACCGATTCAGAGATTAGCATCGATCTGACGCTTGATGAGGACCGAGATGCGACGCGCGTTTGCCTTGCCATGGTTGACCATCCTGGATTGTTTAGCCGTATGACAGGTGCATTGGCGCTTGTCGGGGCTAACGTCGTGGACGCCCGTACCTATACGTCGAAAGATGGCTATGCGACGGCCGCATTCTGGGTGCAGGATGCCGACGGTCATCCCTACGAGGCCAGCCGCCTACCCCGTTTACAGCAAATGATCAGCCGCACTTTGAAGGGCGAAGTGATCGCCCGCGATGCTCTCAAAGATCGTGACAAGATCAAGAAGCGCGAGCGTGCCTTCCGTGTGCCGACGCATATCACCTTTGATAACGAAGGCTCGGAAATCTACACGATCATCGAGGTAGATACCCGCGACCGCCCCGCTTTGCTCTATGACCTCACGAGGACCCTTGCGCACAACCACGTTTATATCGCAAGTGCGGTCATTGCGACCTTTGGCGAACAAGTTGTCGATACGTTTTACGTCAAAGACATGGTGGGGCTGAAATTCCACTCCGAACACAAACGGGCCGTATTAGAACGTAAATTGCGCGATGCGATCACGCAGGGTGCCGAAAGGGCAACATCATGAAGCCAATCCGCCTTATGGCAGGGTTTTTCACCGTTGGAATTTGGACGCTTTTGAGCCGCCTGATGGGGTTTGTACGCGATATCATGATCGCGTCCTATCTGGGCACGGGGCCCGTTGCAGAGGCGTTTTTGGTGGCCTTTTCGCTGCCAAACCTGTTCCGCCGCTTCTTTGCCGAGGGCGCGTTCAACATGGCCTTTGTGCCTATGTTTTCCAAAAAGGTTGAGGCGGATGAAGGCGCATTGAAATTCGCGCAGGATGCTTTTGTCGGCATGACGTTTATTTTGACGATTTTTACGGTGTTGGGCATTATCTTTATGCCGCTTTTGGTGACGGCAATGGCGTTGGGCTTTATCGGTGATAGCCGTTTTGATCTGTCGGTTTACTATGGGCGCATCGCGTTCCCGTATATTTTGTTTATCTCGCTGTCGGCACTTTTGTCGGGTGTTTTGAACGCAACGGGCCGCTTTATGGCCGCCGCGGCTGCTCCGGTTTTCCTCAACATCATCTTTATCGGCTTTATGATTTTCGCCGCAGTGCTTTGGTCATTGAGCGAGACTGCAGGGCAGGAAATGGAAAACGCGCTCCATAACCACTTTGGCGAATGGCTGTCGATTGCGGTGCCTGTTGGCGGTGTTGTTCAGATGGCGATTGTTTGGATTGCGGCGGCGCGTGCGGGTTTCCCGATGAAGCTTGCCCGCCCCAAGATGACACCAGAACTAAAGCGTCTTTTGATGATTGCCGCCCCTGCCGCGCTTGCGGGTGGTGTGGTGCAGATCAACATTCTGGTCGGTCGTCAGGTTGCCAGCTATTTCGACGGTGCGGTTGCTTGGCTCAATTACGCGGACCGTCTGTACCAATTACCGCTCGGCGTTGTGGGGATAGCGATTGGTGTTGTGCTGCTGCCCGATCTGTCGCGCCGTCTGCGGGCCGATGATGTGGCAGGCGGGCGCGATGCGTTTAACCGTGCAAGCGAGTTAAGCCTTGCGCTCACCGTGCCTGCTACCGTGGCCTTGATGGTGATCCCGATTCCATTGGTGAGCGTGCTGTTTGAACGCGGGGAGTTTACATCCCAAGATACACTTTCAACGGCTTTAGCTGTCGCGGTCTACGGTTTAGGCTTGCCTGCGTTTGTCATGCAAAAGACCTTGCAGCCGCTCTACTTCGCCCGCGAAGATACCAAGCGCCCATTTTATTACGCGCTGGTTGCGATGCTGTTTAATGTGGTTTTGGCCGTGGGGCTGTCGCCTTACATTGGCTTTATCGCAGCCGCCCTTGGCACCACGATCACAGGCTGGGCGATGGCGCTGCAACTTTGGTGGGGCACGCGTGGCATGGGTGAAGCGGCACGGTTTGATCCGCGCTTCTGGTCGCGCCTGTGGCGTATCCTTGGCGCGTCGGCGGGTATGGGCGTAGCACTTGTCTTGGCAGAAGCCTTGCTATCGCCGCTCTTGTCTGGCGGAGCCGTACGTTACCTAGCGTTGCTCGCCCTCGTGATGGTCGGGATCGTCAGCTATTTCGGGATCGGCCAGATCATCGGCGCCTTCAAACTTGGGGAATTCCGCCGCGCGATGCGCCGTTAAGAGCGCTCGCGCAACTTCACCAGCAAAGCCGTCCAACCACCCGGCGCTGCGACCGTTGAGATGCCAAATCCAAAGGTAAAGCCTGCAAGTTCCGCGATCCAGACGGGGCTGCTGCCAAAGATAAGGCCGAACACCAATTGCAGTGCGAGCAAGAACCCGATGAGGCGAAAGGCCTGCAATTGGTTTTGGCCTGTCTGCCCAAGGCGTAGCCAGATCACGTAGGTATAAGCGCCAATCAGGCCGTAAACCGCAGGGTAAATTCCCAAAAGCGGCGTTGTGCCCCCGACAAAGAGGCCAAAGACGATTGCGCCAAAAATCAGCGATCCGACAAAGACCAGCAACACGGCCCCTGTCCGAAACACGTCGCCTACGAATTTCCCCAAAGCAAGCAAGAGAGCCGCTGCAAAGAGCGATTGGGTAAAGCTGCCATGCACAAAGCCGTAGGTCACAAAGCGCTTGATCACGTCAAAGCTAAAGTCACCGACGCTAAGAACGCGATCGAGAACGGCAGGCGAGAACCCGTAGTCTTGCATCGCCATCAACCGCCAGCCAACCGCAAGTGGCCCACCGACAAATCCAGCAGCCCCCATCGACAAAACCAACTCGACACCCACAACAATCAGGCAAAGCACGATCACGACAGGCGGGATCGGGTTTACAATAGGTTCATGATCCATGGGGTATCCTTCGGGATGGTTGAAGTTGACGGGTCTCTCTGGCATGGGTAAGCGACACTGACAGCAAATTCTAGTCCGGACATTTTGACCATGACCAACTCCGCCTTCACACCACGCGTTTTCTCTGGGATCAAGCCTTCGGGCGGTCTGCAACTTGGCAACTACCTTGGCGCGATCAAGCGATTTGTGGGGATGCAAGGCCAGATGGAGACGATCTATTGCGTTGTTGATATGCATGCGATCACGGTTTGGCAGGACCCTGCGGAACTGGCGAATGCGACGCGCGAAGTGGCGGCGGGCTATCTGGCCTCTGGCCTTGATCCGACAAAATCCATTCTATTTAACCAGTCGCAAGTCTCCGCCCACGCCGAGCTTGGCTGGATTTTCAACTGCGTGGCGCGTGTCGGTTGGATGAACCGCATGACCCAGTTCAAGGACAAAGCTGGCGATAACGCCGAAAAGCATTCTTTAGGGCTATATGCCTACCCTGCCCTGATGGCCGCTGACATTCTGCTTTATCACGCGACCCATGTGCCTGTGGGGGAAGACCAGAAACAGCACGTCGAACTGACCCGCGATATCGCGAAAAAGTTTAACCACGATTATAAGGTCGATTTCTTTCCTGAAACGACCCCTGTCATCGACGGTCCTGCGACCCGCGTGATGAACCTGCGCGACGGCACTAAGAAGATGTCGAAGTCAGGCGAGAGCGATATGGAACGCATCAACATGACCGATGATGCCGACAAGATCGCCAAGAAGTTCAAAAAGGCGAAATCAGACGCAGAGCCGTTGCCAGAAACGGTTGAGGGTTTAGCAGAGCGGCCAGAGGCGCGGAACCTTGTTGATATCTATGCCGCGCTGAATGACGTGACCCCTGCCGATGTGGTTGCGGAATATGCAGGCGCACAGTGGGGCCGCTTCAAGCCCGCGCTGGCGGATTTGGCCGTCGCAAAGCTTGCGCCGATCTCTGATGAAATGGCCCGCCTGATGGCTGATCCAGCCGAGATTGATCGCATCTTGGGCAATGGCTCTGCCCGTGCGCGTGAAATTGCAGAACCGATCCTGCGCAAGACCTATGACATCGTGGGCATGCTGCGCAGCTAACGGCGCAATTTCGCACCCTTTATGTTGAAACGCGCCAGTTATGTGCGCGTCTTTTAGCGGCTAAGTATATGCTTAGCGATAAAGGAGTTTATCATGTCTGCACCAGCAACACCTCAGATTGGGCACGTCCATCTGAAAGTATCAGACCTCGAAGCATCCATTGCGTTTTATCAAGGCATCTTGGGCTTTGACGTGCAGCAGCGAATGGGCAATCGCGCCGCGTTCTTAGGGGCGGGCGGGTATCATCACCACATTGGCCTGAACACATGGGAAAGCCTTGGAGCACCCCCGCCACCCGCGGGGCATACAGGGCTATATCACACCGCGTTTCTGTTTCCTGACCGCGCGTCCCTTGGCGCCATTATAAAACGCGTTTTGGACGTGGGCCTATCCCTTGACGGAGCCGCCGATCATGGGGTGAGCGAAGCGGTTTACCTGCGCGACCCTGACGAAAACGGTGTCGAGCTTTATGTGGACAGACCGCGATCCGAATGGCCGCGCAACGATGACGGCTCTCTCGCGATGGTCAACGCGCGGCTTGATGTCGCCGCTTTGGTGGCCCTCGCGTAAACAGTTGCCACAAGCCAGAGCTTGCGCCAATATCACCCCGAACAAAGGGGAAGATTATGCGTAAGTTTCTTGTGGTGCTCGATGATAGCCGTGAATGCCTGAACGCTATGCGCTTTGCCGCGATGCGCGCGGCGCATTCTGGCGGCGGTGTTGCCGTCTTGGCCGTTATCCCCCCAGATGAATTTAATCACTGGATCGGCGTGGGCGAGATTATGCGCGAAGAGGCCCGCGAGCGGATCGAAGTCCATTTCGAAGTTTTTGCCAAATGGATGCGCGATAAACAAAACGTCGACCCTGAACTGGTGATCCGCGAAGGCGAGCCGATGAAGGAAATCATGGCGCAGGTCATGGAAGACCCCGAAATCGGCGTGCTGGTTCTTGGAGCGGCAAGCGACAACAAAGGACCCGGTCCGCTTGTGACCGCGTTAAGTCGTCAAGCAGGCACTTTGCCGATACCTGTGACGATCGTTCCAGAGGATATCTCAAAGGAACGCCTCGAGGCGATCACCTAAACAACATCAGATTCGGGGAAATGAAGCGGCGGAAACGCCGCTTTTTTTGTGCTTGCTGCCAGGTGTTCGAGCATCTGCGATCACGGACGCTTGAGCCTTGCGAAATAAAGAAGAAAAATTCCAAAAGTATTGGTCGCGAAAAAAGTTCATTTGTGAACGACGGAAATAAACCCTTTTTGATTGACTGGTCAAAAACGGAAAATCCGTCCGACTTCTCATGCAGTCGCGCAGGGCCAATGTGCGGCGATAAACACAAGCCCCACCCGTTGCGGTCTACGCGGTTTTCAAGGGGTGAATCTGTTCACAAAGCAGTCTCTTTTTCGTGACCCCTCCCCCCCTTTTTCTTTGCGCCAAGTTGGCACATCTCTCAACCACCGACAGCGGCAACCGTCGCAATCGCAAACAAAACAACACCTTAGAAAGGTTACATCATGTCTATCAAGAACATCACACTTATCGCCGCTACACTTGCTGCAACTGCTGCATTCGCTTCTACTGCTTCCGCGGGCAACTACTTTGAAGCAGGCACAACAATCGACAACGGCCCAGTGCTTGAAGTTGGCTACGTCCACTCTGACGCTGACGGCATTCTCGCGGTCTACAACTACGCTGCAGGCGTTCAAGGCGCTTTGGTCGGCAAGACAGCGGTCAAGGCTGGTGCAAACCCAAGCGTTGAAATCGATGCAGACCACTTTGTTTCCGGCGATGTTATTGCCGTTTTGGAAGTGAATGGTCAGGCTGTTGCGACCAAGAACCTGACTCTCGCGCAATAAGCGACCCTACGGGCAGCACGCCTGAATATCGCGTTGGCCTTCCTCCCAGGGCCAACGCGTATACGTTTTAGAACCATTCCAAACCTTGACGTATGCCCGCTGCAGGCGCATATCTAGCATCTAGATAGAAAGGTTGATCCCATGTTCATCCAAACAGAATCCACGCCAAACCCTGCGACCCTCAAATTCCTGCCCGGTCAGACCGTGCTTGAAATGGGCACTGCTGATTTTCCGACACTTGAGGCAGGCCAAGCCTCCCCGCTTGCCAAGCGCATCTTTGCGACAGGCAGTGTGACGGGTGTTTTCTTTGGCAATGATTTTGTGACAGTCACTAAGGCCGAGGGCACTGAGTGGGATCACATCAAACCTGCGATCCTTGGCGCGATCATGGAGCATTACCAATCCGGTCAGGCTGTGATTGGCGAGAACCAGACGCCTGCCTCTGGCCATGCCGAGCATACGGGCGAAGACGGCGCGATTGTTGATCAGATCAAGGAACTGCTTGATACCCGCGTGCGCCCTGCGGTGGCCCAAGATGGCGGCGATATCACCTTCCACGGCTTTGACCGCGGCATTGTCTATTTGCACATGCAAGGCGCCTGTGCGGGCTGCCCGTCGTCGACACTGACCCTGAAAATGGGCATCGAGAACTTGCTGCGCCACTACATCCCCGAAGTGGTTGAAGTGCGCCCTGTCGCGGCCTGATCTATGGCCAAGATCGAAGTCGAAAACGTCAACGCCCCTGACCACAAAGTGAACCTGAACGCCGAAAAATACGGCGCGATGTTTGATGCGATGATGGCGGTGATTTCGTCCGAGCCGATGACCTATGCCGCGATCAAGGAAGGCGTTTTGCCGATCCTGAGCCAAGAGCATTTCCCCGAAGGAAAAACATCAGGCTGGTGGATCAAAGCGGTGCAGCTTGATTTGGAAGCCAAGGGTGTGGTGGTGCGACACAAATCGAAACCTCTGACGTGGTCCAAGGTGTGAAGTTAACAACGCCTAGAAAAATGACGAGAGCGTTTGAAAGGGGTGGTTATGACCCCAACATTCTCGCATTCGATACGTCAATGCCGCACTGTACGGGCACATTTTTTTCTGATTCGCCCCGCTATGAAATCACCGAACAAATCGCGCGAGGACAGGCCGAGCGGCTGATGCCAATGCTAGAGGCTGTTTTGGCGCACTCCAACGCCGATTGGAAAAGCCTCGACGTTATTGCGGTTGGGATTGGCCCCGGAAATTTCACAGGTATTCGGATTAGTGTCGCTGCGGCCCGAGGGCTTGGACTTGCGCTTGGCATTCCAGTCCTTGGCGTCTCGATGTTTGATACCTTGCGATATCATTTTGGGGTTGGGGACGGACCTTCCCAGATTGTGAGCCTTCCTGCACCGCGCGGACAGGCATATGTCCAGCATTTTAGAAATGGTAAGCCGACGGCAGAGCCAACAATTGTTGACCTCGAAAATTTGCCCAATGATTTGCAGTACCCCGTCAATACCGTGGTCATCGGTCATGCGGCTGAAAAACTATCTTTGGCAGGGCATGCAAGTAGTTGGATGGATGGCGCCGTCGAAAACGTAAGCTTGAACATTGCGAAATATGCAGATGCAAGTTGGAACTCCGCACATTTAGACGGTAAAATCTGGACACCAGAGCGCCCCGTTCCCCTCTACGTCCGAGCCGCAGACGCCGCCCCACCACGCGACGCGCCTCCCGTCATCCTACAATGACACCCGAGGCACTTGCCCAAACCCACGCCGCCGCTTTTACCGACCAGCGACCTTGGTCGGCGGATGAGTTTGCGAGCCTGCTGCCCCAAACGGGAGTGATTCTGTGTGGTGACGCGAAGTCATTTATCCTCGGGCGCGTGATTGTGGATGAGGCGGAGGTCTTGACCCTTGCAACGCACCCCGACCACCAGCGAAAAGGGTTGGCGCAGGCGGCACTTGCGCAGTTTTTGACACTTGCACGCAGTCAAGGGGCGGTGCGTGTATTTCTTGAGGTCGCGGAGCTTAATATACCCGCCAAAGCGCTCTATTTAAACAATAATTTCGAAATTATTGGTAATCGACCACGCTATTATGTGACCAAAGATGGCGGAAAAATCGGCGCTGACATCATGCAAATCAATCTCTAACGGGTGCTTTCCTGCAATTCGGCGCACAAAATCGATCTTTTCTTGACCGAATGGTCAAAGTAAATGCGCCCAATAAGAAAAACTGGTTGACCACAGCAGCCCAACAAGGCCTTATCTTGCAATGACCGATCTGAACTCGGCTCGGCTTTTCGGGGGGAAGGCAAGGTGCTCTCTCCTCTACAATCAAAGACCTGGGAGACTAACCTTATGACCCTTATGCATAAAATGCTTGGCGCGACTGCTGCTCTGGCACTTTCCGCCGGCGCTGCACTTGCTGATCCAGCAATCATTTTCGACCTTGGCGGCAAGTTCGACAAATCCTTTAACGAATCTGCATTCACTGGCGCACAGCGCTGGGCAGACGAGACAGGCGGCTCCTTCGACGAGGTTGAGCTTCAGTCTGACGCACAGCGTGAGCAGGCACTTCGCCGCTTTGCTGAGAACGGCAATAACCCAATCGTGATGGCTGGCTTTGCTTTCGCAACAGCACTTGAAGAAGTTGCTGGCGACTACCCAGACACAAAATTCACAATCATCGACATGGTTGTAGACGCGCCAAACGTCCGCTCCGTTGTATTCTCTGAAGAGCAGGGTTCTTACCTTGTTGGTATGGCTGCTGCATTGTCCTCCAAGACAGGCACAGTTGGCTTCATCGGCGGCATGGACATTCCACTGATCCGTAACTTTGCTTGTGGCTACGCACAGGGTGCAAAAGCGGCAAACGCAGATGTCACAGTGATCTCCAACATGACAGGCACAACACCTGCCGCTTGGAATGATCCGGTTAAGGGTTCCGAGCTGACATTGGCACAGAAATCCCAAGGCGCAGACGTTGTTTACGCAGCGGCTGGCGGCACAGGCGTTGGCGTTCTGCAAACAGCAGCAGACAATGAAATGCTTTCCATCGGCGTCGACAGCAACCAGAACTACCTGCACCCAGGAAAAGTGCTGACATCCATGATGAAGCGCGTCGATAACGCGGTTTATGATGCCTTCACAGCGGGCGCTGATCTGGAAACAGGCTTCAACGTGATGGGTCTTGCAAACGGTGGTGTTGGCTACGCAATGGACGACAACAACGCGGCATTGTTCACACCTGAAATGACCGCTGCAATCGAGGCTGCTCAGGCATCCATCATCGACGGCTCCATCGAAGTGCACAACTACAACTCCGACGAGACTTGCCCAGCGCTTGACTTCTAAGTCAAACAGCTAAGGCCGAAACATGGGGCCGCGCCGATTTCACGGTGCGGCCCCAATGCATTTAACCCAGACGCGGTGACCTGATATGACCCAAGCTCCAGCCATCGAACTCAAAGGTATCTCCAAGGCCTTTGGCCCTGTGCAAGCCAACAAGGATATCTCAATCCGCGTGATGCCCGGCACGATCCACGGCATTATCGGCGAGAATGGCGCGGGCAAATCAACGCTCATGTCGATCCTTTATGGGTTCTATAAGGCGGACAAAGGCGAGATTTTTATTGCGGGCAAAAAGGTCCAAATCCCTGACAGCCAAGCTGCGATTGCGGCGGGCATCGGGATGGTGTTCCAGCACTTTAAACTGGTCGAGAATTTCACAGTGCTTGAAAACGTGGTGCTTGGCGCCGAGGATAGCGGCCTATTGCGCCCCTCCCTTGCGCGTGCCCGCCGCGAGTTGAAAGCATTGGCAGATGAATACGGTTTGAACGTCGAGCCTGACGCCCTGATCGAAGATATCGGCGTGGGCATGCAGCAGCGGGTCGAGATTTTGAAAGCGCTTTATCGCAAAGCCGACATTCTGATCCTAGACGAACCGACAGGCGTGTTGACCCCTGCCGAGGCCGATCAGTTGTTCCGTATTCTTGAGCGCCTCAAAGCCGAAGGCAAAACCATCGTCCTCATCACCCACAAGCTGCGCGAAATCATGGATACGACAGATACAGTCAGCGTCATGCGCCGTGGCGAGATGACCGCGACCGTCAAGACATCCGAGACCGATCCAGCCCATCTTGCCGAATTGATGGTGGGCCGTAAGGTGCTGCTACGTGTCGAGAAAGCACCAGCCAAAGTTGGCGCGACAATCTTAGAGGTCAAAGACCTGAACGTGACCGACAACAAAGGCGTGCACCGCCTGAAGGGGATCAATTTCCACGTCAAAGCGGGCGAAATTCTTGGAATTGCCGGGGTGGCTGGTAACGGCCAATCCGAGCTGCTCGAGGTTCTGGGCGGTTATGAAAAGGGCACAGGCAGCATCACTGTCAACGGCCAAGCGATTGACCTCACCGGGGCTCATTCTGACGGGCAATCCCGCCGCGCCCGTGGCATTGCGCACGTCCCAGAGGACCGCCAGCGCGAGGGTCTGATCATGGATTACACCGCTTGGGAAAATACCGCGTTCGGGTATCACCACGACGCGAAATACCAGCGCGGCATCTTCATGGATAACGCGGCGATCAAGGCTGACACGGTTGAGAAAATGGAACGCTTTGACGTGCGCCCGCCTGACCCGAAACTGGCCGCCAAGAACTTCTCTGGTGGCAACCAGCAAAAAATCGTTCTGGCACGCGAAATCGAGCGGAACCCTGATCTTCTCCTGATCGGCCAACCGACACGGGGCGTCGATATCGGCGCAATTGAATTCATCCACCAGCAAATCGTAGCCCTGCGCGACCAAGGCAAAGCGATCCTCTTGGTGTCTGTCGAACTTGAAGAAATTCTGTCCCTGTCAGACCGCATCGCAGTGATGTTTGATGGCAAAATGATGGGCGAACGCCTACCGTCCGAGACGGACGAAAAAGAACTGGGCCTGATGATGGCCGGCATGACCAAAGGGGAGGCCGCGTAATGGATGTGATGCCAAAGTGGGCCGATGTTGTCCTTATTCCGCTAATCTCGCTGCTGCTTGCGGCGATCCTTTCGGCGCTGGTGATCTTGGCAATTGGCGAAAGCCCCATGAACGCGCTCAAGATCATGGTCGATGGTGCGCTCGGCTCGACCTACGGCTGGGGCTATACGCTTTACTACGCCACCAACTTCATCTTCACCGGTCTTGCGGTTTCGATCGCATTCCATGCGCGGATGTTCAACATCGGTGGCGAGGGTCAGGCGATGATCGGCGGGCTTGGCGTAGCGCTGGTCTGCATGTATGTCCCTTGGCCCCATTGGTCGCTGGCGTTGTTGGGCGGCACGGTTGCGGCGGCGTTGTTCGGTGCTGCATGGGCTGCGATCCCAGCATTCCTGCAAGCCAAACGCGGCAGCCACATCGTGATCACCACGATCATGTTCAATTTTATCGCGGCGGCTTTGCTGAACTATCTGCTCATTGGCGCGCTCAAGCCACAAGGGTCTATGGAGCCTGCGACGGGTAAATTTCCAGAGGCGACCCATCTGCCAAACCTGCATGATGTGCTGGGCTTTTTCGGGATCGAATTCTCGAAAGCTGCCCCCGCAAATATCACGTTCTTCGTGGCCATTTTGGCCTGCGTGGCGGTCTGGGCGCTGATCTGGCGCACCAAGCTCGGCTATGAAATCCGCGCATTTGGCCACTCTGAATCTGCGGCGAAATACGCCGGTATCAGCCCGACAAAGATCATCATGGTCTCGATGCTAATCTCAGGCGGCTTGGCAGGTATGATGGCGATCAACAACGTGCAGGGCGAGGCAGAACGTCTGGTTCTCAACGCAGTTGAAGGCGCAGGCTTCATCGGCATCGCCGTGGCCCTGATGGGGCGCAGTCATCCCTTTGGCGTCTTCCTCGCCGCGATCCTGTTCGGGTTCCTTTACCAAGGCGGCGCGGAACTCGCACTCTGGACCAAAATTCCCCGCGAAATGATCGTCGTGATCCAAGCGCTGGTGATCCTGTTCACAGGGGCGCTCGATAACATGGTGCGAATGCCGCTTGAGCGCGCCTTCCTTGCCGCAAAACGTCGTAACAAGGGGGCCGCGTAATGGATCTTCTCACACTCCTCCAAGTGCTCGACAGCACGATGCGCCTTGCGACCCCACTGCTGCTGGCCTGTCTGGCGGGTCTCTTCTCTGAGCGGGCAGGCATCTTTGACATCGGGCTTGAAGGCAAGATGTTGGCGGCGGCGTTCCTGTCGGCGGCGATTGCTTATACATCAGGGTCTGCTTGGCTTGGCCTTTTAGCAGGAATTGGCGCCTCGCTGGTTCTGTCGGGCATCCACGGGCTTGCGTCTATTACATTCCGTGGCAATCAACTGATCTCTGGGGTTGCGGTCAATTTCCTCGCGGCTGGACTGACGGTCGTTGTGGCGCAAAGCTGGTTCGGACAAGGCGGGCGCACACCACAACTCCAAGGTGCCGCGCGTTTTGATCCGATCACCCTGCCATTCGCAGATGCGATACGTGATGTGCCTGTGATCGGGCCGATTTATTACGAGCTTATCTCTGGCCATACCGCCCTTGTTTATATCGCCCTTCTGATGGTTCCTCTTTCTTGGTGGGTGCTTTATGCGACACGTTTTGGTCTGCGTCTTCGTGCCGTGGGTGAGAACCCAGCAGCTGTTGACACCGCAGGTGTTTCGGTCATCGGGTTACGCTATGCAGCCGTCGCTATTTGCGGCGTACTCTGCGGGATTGCGGGGGCTTATCTTGCGACGGCATTGCAAGCTGGCTTCGTGAAAGACATGAGCGCAGGACGCGGTTATATCGCCCTGGCTGCTTTGATCTTCGCCAAATGGCGGCCTTGGTATGCGCTTTATGCTTGCCTGTTGTTCGGCTTCTTGCAGGCACTTGCGCTGCGACCAGACGTCATCGAAGGCGCACTTGGGTTTAAAGTGAACGTGCAACTGCTTGACGTCCTGCCTTACATCCTGACCGTTATCATCCTCGCGGGCTTTGTGGGCAAAGCGATCCCGCCACGGGCTGGCGGCGAGCCATATGTTAAGGAACGCTAACAAAGGCACAGCTCTTTGGGGTCGAAATTTCCGTAAGTCAAAATTTTCGGCCCCAAGGGTTTGACATCAGACTCTGAAAGGTTTTTGGTGCTCAAAAGCGGCCACAAACTCTTGCCGGGATAGCTCATGCAAATTTACCTGCCCATCGCCGAGGTCTCGGTGAACGTCTTTCTATTATTCGGACTGGGTGGGCTCGTCGGTATTTTGTCTGGAATGTTTGGCGTGGGCGGCGGGTTCTTAATGACCCCGCTCCTCTTTTTCATAGGCATTCCACCAGCGGTCGCGGTTGCGACTGGCTCCAACCAAATTGTGGCTTCTTCTGTTTCTGGTCTGCTGGCGCACCTCAAACGCAAGACCGTTGACTTGAGGATGGGAACGGTTCTGCTGATCGGCGGGCTTTTTGGCGCGGCGATGGGCGTTGCGATATTCAACCACCTGCGCGCGCTTGGACAAGTCGATCTGCTGGTTCAACTTTGTTATGTTGTCTTCCTTGGTACAATTGGTGCCTTGATGCTTGTCGAAAGCCTGCGCGCCTTGCAGCGCGCGAAAAAGCCCGGCGCAAAAATCACGCGACGCAAACACGGCTGGGTCAGCACCCTGCCCTTCAAGATGAAGTTCCGTGTTTCGGGGCTCTATATCTCGGTCATTCCGCCACTTATGGTCGGTTGGGCTGTTGGCGTTCTCGCGGGCATCATGGGCGTTGGCGGCGGGTTTATCATGGTGCCCGCCATGATCTATATGCTCGGTATGCCCACAAAAGTCGTCATTGGCACATCGCTTTTCCAGATCATCTTTGTGGCGACTTTCACGACCCTTTCCCATGCAATCACCAATGAAACTGTGGATGTGGTCCTTGCGCTCTTCCTTCTCATCGGTGGCGTGATCGGGGCGCAGTTCGGCACTCGGATCGGCCTGAAAATGAAGGCCGAACAATTGCGCGTTCTTCTCGCAATTCTGGTGCTTGCGGTCTGTATAAAGCTTGGGCTTGATCTGCTGATCAAACCTACCGAAATTTACTCTATTGCGGTGGGGACGGTATGATGATGCGCCTCCTTTCCCTGCTGATATTACTCGCGGCACCTGCCTTTGCTGAAGAAGAAATCGTGCTGGGCCTCAGCCAAGACGAAGTGGCGATTACAGCGACGTTTGAGGGATCCGAAATCCTTGTTTTTGGCGCCATTCGACGTGATAGCCCACTGCCGTCTGGTCTACTTGGGGTCATCGTGACCGTGGCTGGACCCAACGTTCCCATTGTGGTGCGCCGAAAAGATCGACGGTTGGGAATTTGGGTCAATGTCGACGACGTGAAGATCGACGCGGCACCTTCATTCTATGCGGTTGCAACAAGTGCCCCTCTCAAGAAAATTTTGCGCGCCTCCGAAGATTTACACAACCGTATTTCTTTGCCGCAAGTTATCCGTGAAGTCGGGACCAACGTGCTTGATAGCCGCAGCTTTTCTCGCGCCTTGACGCGCATTCGCGAGGCGAATGACAGCTATCTGACACTTGAAGGCGCGGTTGACTTGTCCCGCGATACTTTGTTTGAAACCAGAATTGCGATGCCTGCAAATCTGACAGAGGGCTATTATAGTACGCGCATTTTCTTGACGCGTGACGGGAATGTTGTGGACAGCTACATGACCACAATTCCTGTTAAAAAGGTCGGGCTTGAGCGCTGGCTCTATAACCTCGCGCATCAACAAGCGGTTCTCTACGGGTTGATGTCGCTTGCGATTGCGGTCGCGGCGGGATGGTTGGCGTCTGCGGCTTTTGGCTTGCTACGCCGTTAATCGGCTTCGGGCGCGGTCAATTCCAAGGCCACGACAGGGACATCCAGATCGTCAACCGTCAGTGGGTTGCTTGGTCGCGCCAAACGGTTCCGCACGACCCATCGGAGCTGCGTTTCCGCCCGCGTGATCGCCACATAGGCAAGACGCTTCCACAACGGTTGACCCGCCTCGACGCGCCCCATCTTGGCTGCGATCTCGATGTCGGGTGCAAAGACTTGCACGGTGTCCCACTGGCTGCCCTGCGCCTTATGGATCGTCACAGCGGCGCCATGCAGAAACGTGGCCCCCATACGCGCGGCGAATGGGATAAAAGGTTCGGCGTCGCCCTCTTGCTCGATCTTCACAATAGAGGCGGCACTGACTTGTGGATCTTCGGCACCCATCACATGCAGACGCGAAAACCCGGGCTTACGGCCAGGTCCAAGGTAGATTACTTGGGCGCCCTTGATGAGGCCACGAGCCTCCAGATCAAGGCGCTTTTTGCGGTGCTTCATGGGCAATTCAATACCATCGCAAATCAACGGCTCGCCTGCTAGCAGTTCATCAATCGGCGCATCAAACGCTGTTCGGAACGCGTGGATCAGCTTGATCCGCGTCGCATTGCGCCACACCAAAACAGGGCTGCGGGCCATGAGATCGGCCTCAACACGCTGCGCCATCACCACCCGTTCATCGGTCGCTGCAGCCTCTGCAATCATCTTTTCAAAGGTATAGAAATCCAGCATCGGGTCGGCCAAGGCATGGGCCAGATCAAGGATCGGGTTGTCCGCATCTTGGCGGTGCACGCGACTCAACGACTTGACCTTTTCAGGCGGCATCGTCTCAAACACCATGCCGCCAGATGTTTGCACAGGAGGCAACTGTGCAGGATCGCCAAACAAGACCAAGGTCGGGAAAATCTCTTGCAGGTCGGCAAATTGCTTGGCGTCGAGCATCGAGCTTTCATCGACAAAACCGATGTCGAGCGCCTCTTCGCGGCGCTTCCAGCCCGTGATAAAATCGCTTCCGCGCAAGCCTGCTGCGGCCAATGCAGCAGGTACTGATTTGTGATTTTGAAAGCTTGCAAAGGCGCGATCCAAGGCGACGTCTGTCAGCCCTTCAATCTCTGGCCGCTCGCCTTGGCCCGCAAGCCACTCAGCAACTTTTTCATATTCAGGATCGTACACAGGTGTGTAAAGAATGCGGTGGATCGTCGTGGCAGGCACGCCGCGATTACGCAAAACCGACGCCGCTTTGTTCGTTGGTGCCAGAATAGCCAAGGTCCTGCGATCCTTGGTCTTTTTACCTTCCCAATCGCCCGAAACTACGGCGACACCCGCATCCTCCAACGCTTTGTAGATTTTCGCGAGCAACATTGTTTTGCCTGACCCTGCCTTGCCAATCACCGCCATGACAGACGGCGCATCGGCTTGCGGGGGGCTCAAAAGATCATCGGTCAGATCAACGCCAGCATGCCGCAGCATCGCCGCTACGGCATCCCATGCTTCTGCTTGGTCGTCTGAGAAAATTATTGGCGCGCTGCTCATGGCGGCGACACTATCTGGCCATACGCGGGGCTGCCAGAGCTTATGCCGCGATTGACCGCTTTATCGCATGGCCAAGGGAGCGCTTGAACCAATACTCCGACATGTCGGACGAAACGCCTGCGCGCCGTAACACCTTGGCACGGTCTGTATGTATGAACTGCCAAAGGCCAACGCTGATTTTGTCACGGCCCTCACCGCTGCTGCCCAAAACCTGCGGGGACGCGCCAATCATCTTATAAATCCGCACCATCCGCGCATCAAAGACACCCAGAAGATGGGTCAATTCAAACGCCCGCATCAATTCGCCACCTGCAAGCATCAGCGCCGCCGCAACATTGGCGCCAGCGCCTTTAGCGATACAGAAACGCGTGCATTCCCAAATGTGATCTGAACGGATATCCGCGCCGCCTAACAGTGTGGGGAAATGCTCATGCACCATCGTCCGCCCCGATGTGGGTAGAAACCGCATGGAGCCGCCGTGAGTCCCGTCCGGCATTTCCCAAATCACGTAGAGTGGGTTGAGGTCATCATATTGATCGCGCTCGAACCCAGCCGCATCCACTTGGACCTCCCATTTAAGACGGTCTCGGAATTGCGCGGCGTGGTCACGATGCATGCCGTCGCGTAATTTTGGGAAATTGGAGAGCGCATCTCCATTCAGATATCTTAGCAATTCGACGTTCCTTCCAACTGAACATTCAGTCAGAAGATTGTTGATAAACCCTAAGGGATTGCTATCTCTCCGTAGCCTTGCTGTAAGGCTTTGTTAATTCGCCGCTGCGTTTTTTTCGCTACGTCGTCCGGGCCAGTTTCCGTGCGCTGCACGTGACGCGCCACCGACAACGATCAATCCTTCGGCAAGTGCGCGTGCAACCGCATGTGTTGTGTTCAGCGCACCTAGCTTAAATCGCGCGCTCTCAATGTAGGCACGCAACGTATGTTCGGAAATTTCGAGCATGTCTGCGACCTGCCCGCGACTGTATCCCATCGCCAAAAACGTCAGCGTATCGATCTCTCGTGGAGACAACGCGCGAATTGGCTCTGGAGCGCGGTCCTTCTCCAGTTCCAACGCTTTTTGGTTCAAGAAATGCGCAATCAGAATCAAATCACGTTGGTTTTCGGCAGTGCACCGTGCCCAAGATTCATCATCGGTTGAGTGGGAAATGGAAAATAGGGCGAATTGGCCATTTGGCCCACGGATCGGTATCGAATATCCCTGATTTCCGACACCATGGTCAATTGCGTCTTTTCGAAATGCGCGTGCTGCGCGGTGTGACCAATCGAGGCGCTTCCAGTCAACGGGATGGAATTGTTGAGAACAGCCGAGGACAACAGGGTCGACCCTTAAATAATCCTGATCGATATAGTGCTGAACCCAAATCGGGTCATAAGTGCCATAGCCGTATTGTTCACCATCAGCGCTTACCCAATGGTAAACGACATGGTCGATTGCTAGCGTTTCGCGAAGTTCTTGAATAAGATCTTGGATTTTTTCAAGAGCGTCTGCTTCCTGCAGCTTGGACAAAAAAGGATCGAGTTTCAGCGCTTTCACCTCGCACCCCAAATGGTGCCCTTTCGGCCATCTCCGCTATCTCGACCTTTGCTACAAGTGCAGTTTCATCCAATTGAACAGCCAATAACGGCAGGTCGTTCTTTTGTGCAAATGTCCGTAGGTCAGCGAGCACGTCGATGATCCAATCATTTCCCATTACAAACCTCCAACAATTTCATTAACGAAGCGTTAACAACTTATAGTAGCATTCAACTTGTTAACTAAAAACTCACTCCTTTACCTCCCCCATTTATAGGGAATCCATATTTTTCAATGTGTTGAAATTATTCGATGCAAGAAAAATAAAAGGCGGTAGCAAATTTTTGCTACCGCCTTTCGCACCTTGGCCTCACAACTCTTTAACGCTGTGATTCGGCAATCGCGTCGTCAAAAGTCCGGATACCAGTTTTGGGGCTCTGAACCAGCACCGCCATATTGCCCGGCTTATGCTCGTTCTTGCGCATCTTTGTGTGTGCGGCAGGAATGTCCGCCCAAGTGAACACTTCGGACATGCAAGGATCCAAACGGCGCTCGACCATCAACTTGTTGGCGGAGGATGCCTGCTTGAGATGCGCAAAGTGGCTGCCCTGCAAACGCTTCTGGTGCATCCACATATAGCGCACGTCAAAGGTACAGTTGAAACCCGTGGTTCCCGCACAAATCACGACCATGCCGCCCTTTTTACAAACCAGTGAAGACACAGGGAACGTCGCCTCACCCGGATGCTCGAACACCATATCGACGTTGTTGCCCTTGCCGGTGATCTCCCAGATCGCTTTACCAAACTTACGCGCTTCCTTGAGCCAAGCATTGTACTCTGGCGTGTTGACCGTCGGCAGTTGGCCCCAGCAGTTAAAGTCTTTGCGGTTGATCACGCCCTTGGCGCCCAGCCCCATAACAAACTCGCGCTTGTCCTCTTCAGAAATCACGCCAATCGCATTGGCGCCCGCCGTGTTGATCAGTTGGATCGCATAGGACCCAAGACCACCTGACGCACCCCAAACCAGCACGTTTTGTCCGGGCTTCAGATCATGCGGTTCGTGGCCAAAAAGCATACGGTAAGCGGTCGCAAGCGTCAGAGTATAGCAGGCGCTTTCCTCCCACGTCAGATGCTGAGGGCGCGGCATAAGCTGTTGAGATTGCACGCAAGTAAACTGCGCGAAAGACCCGTCTGGGGTCTCATAACCCCAAATCCGCTGGCTTTCCGAGAACATCGGATCGCCGCCATTGCACTCCTCATCGTCGCCGTCATCCTGGTTGCAATGGATCACAACCTCGTCGCCAATTTTCCAGCGCTTAACCTTGTCGCCCACGGCCCAAACGATACCCGACGCATCAGACCCAGCGATATGATATTCCGCTTTATGCACGTCAAACGGGCTGATCGGGATACCAAGTCCAGCCCAAACGCCGTTGTAGTTCACGCCAGCCGCCATCACCATCACCAGCACTTCGTTGCTGTCAGGCTTCGGGCAATCTACAACCTCGATCTGGAACGCCTTCTCTGGCTCGCCGTGCCGTTCGCGACGGATCGTCCATGCATACATCTGCTCTGGCACATGGCCCAAAGGTGGCATTTCACCAACCTCATAAAGGTCCTTTTGCGGGGCGTCATAGGCGGCGATGGGTGTTTGTATATCTAGGGCCATTTCAGTCTCCTGAGGTAGAAATCAACATGGATTGCCGCAGTGCAGAATCGCGGCGTTTGATCATGGATAACTTTTCGCCAAGAAAGAATGCAACCCCAATTGAGACTATTTTGTAATTTAATTACCCAGCAGTTGCAGAAATTCCTGCTGCTGGTGCATCAAAGTGATGCTCAATTGACCGCGCATAATAAGAAACGAGATCAACCTCACTCGCCTTTACCGCAATTTTGGTGCCAGATTCGTCCAATGCGCCCCGCGCCCGCAGATCAGCCAAACCTGCAGCGACGGCTACTTTCGGATCACGGCGCGGTGCAGGAATGCCCCTTGCCTCTAGGTCGGCTTTCACTGCGGCCACCTGTGCGACCAAGGTATCCTCCGTGATAGGACCACCTTTTAACAAAAGACGCGCCACCAAAGGCACCGCCAGAACAGGCACCACATTGCGAATACGTTGCATCATCTCATTGGCCAAACCATCGGTAAAATCCCTCGATTGCCCCTGCGCAAACTCCGACAACTTCAACGGCGCGCCAAAACTAACAGCAGCCGTCCCGAATTTTTTGAACCGCCGCGTCACCCGCGCCCAAAGGTGATTCATCGTCCCCGACATGATCGTCCAAAGCGGTGGGCGGAACCTACGTTCGCCCGTTTTGTCCGCCTTAATCAAAAAACGATCCTCCAAAACGCGGTCATAATTCAACGCAACGGGCACAAAAACCACGTCACGCCCGCCTTCTTTATAACCTCCAACGATGTAGCTCAGCAGCCCAAGCTTCGGCACATCCACCGCGCCTGTGACGCTCAAACGGCCCTCAGGGAACACCGCTTGGCTGACGCCGCCGGCTGTTGCCATCTGCACATAGCGGGCCAAAACCTTACGATATAAGGCCCCACGCGACTTGCGACGGATAAAGTAGGCACCCATCGCACGGATCACCGAAGACAACGGCCAGACCCGCGCCCATTCGCCCACAGCATAGGAAAGCGCACCCGCACGCGCCGCCAAATAAGTCACCAACACGTAGTCCAAGTTGCTACGGTGGTTCATCACAAAGATCACGGTCGCATTGGGATCAAGTGCGGAGAGCTCCTCACGCTCGAACGCACCAAGCCTGATGCGATACAAAGATTTCGAGAGCCATTTCGACAACCGCGTCCCGATTGAAAAGTAAGCTGTTGCTGAAAACGACGGCACAATCTCGCGGGCATAAACGCGGGCCTTCTCAAAAGCGACGTCCTCAGGCACGCCCTCTTCAGCGGCATAATCTAGCACGGCTTTTGTGATTTCCGGATCATAGATCAAGCGCTGGATCATATCGTGCCGCCGCGCCAGCTTGAACGGCTCAATTGGCCTTTGCAGCCGCGTGTTCAAACGCGCAATCACCCGCTCGGCGCGTTTGCGGAAAAACCAACGTACGGATGGGAACAAAAAATGCGACGCAAATGTCACCGCCGCAAAGAGCAGGATCAGAGCAAAAGCCCAAAGCGGCATGGAAATCGTTTGCATCATCCCGCGACCCTGACAGGGAACACATCAGAGGTAAATCCTGTCATGCCGCAACGCAGCGAATTGACAACGCCAGAAAATGACCAATAATAGGATCAACGCGTAATTATATTGCGCAGAAAAATTTAAGGAGCCGCCTCATGTCGCAACCGCAGAAAGATCGCCCTTGGCTGTTTCGCACCTACGCTGGCCATTCCACAGCGAAGGCATCGAACGCACTGTACCGTGGCAACCTAGCCAAGGGTCAAACGGGTCTTTCCGTGGCTTTCGACCTACCGACGCAGACAGGATATGACAGCGACTACATTTTGGCAAAAGGCGAAGTCGGTAAAGTCGGCGTGCCCGTCAGCCATATGGGCGACATGCGTGCGCTGTTCAAAGATATCCCGCTGGAGCAAATGAACACGTCGATGACGATCAACGCGACAGCGCCTTGGCTGCTCTCGCTTTATATCGCCGTTGCCGAAGAGCAAGGCGCCGACGTCACCGCCCTGCAAGGCACCGTCCAAAACGACATCATCAAAGAATACCTCTCGCGCGGCACCTATATCTGTCCGCCCGAACCATCGTTGCGCATGATCACCGATGTCGCGGCCTATACGCGGCAGCATCTGCCCAAATGGAACCCGATGAACGTGTGCAGCTACCACCTGCAAGAGGCGGGTGCGACGCCAGAGGAAGAGCTCGCCTTCGCACTGGCCACAGCCACAGCCGTTCTCGATGATCTGCGCGGCAAGGTCCCTGCGGAAAACTTCCCCGAAATGGTTGGCCGCATCTCTTTCTTTGTCAACGCAGGCATCCGCTTTGTGACAGAGCTGTGTAAAATGCGCGCCTTCGTGGAACTTTGGGACGAAATCTGTGCGACGCGCTACGGCGTTGAAGACGCCAAATACCGCCGCTTCCGCTACGGCGTGCAGGTCAATTCGCTGGGCCTGACAGAGCAGCAGCCAGAGAATAACGTCTACCGCATCCTTCTCGAAACCCTTGCCGTGACCCTGTCCAAAAACGCCCGCGCTCGCGCCGTGCAACTGCCGGCATGGAACGAGGCGCTTGGCCTGCCCCGCCCATGGGACCAGCAATGGTCGCTACGGATGCAACAAATCCTCGCCTATGAGACCGACCTTTTGGAATTCGACGACCTCTTTGACGGCAACCCTGCGATCGACCGCAAAGTGAACGCCCTCAAGGAAGGCGCACGCGCCGAACTGGCGCAAATCGACGGCATGGGCGGCGCGGTCAAGGCCATCGCCTATATGAAAGGTCGCCTTGTCGAGAGTAACGCCGCCCGCATCGCAGGCATAGAGAACGGCACAACAACCGTTGTCGGCGTGAACAAATGGACCACTGGCGAGCCCTCGCCGCTGACCGCTGGCGATGACGCGATCATGGTCGCCGATAAAGATGCTGAAGCCGATCAACTTCGCCGCCTCGCGCAATGGAAACGCGACCGCAACGGGGCGGACGTTGTCACCGCACTCAAAGACCTCGCCGCAGCCGCAAAAGACGGCACCAACATCATGGTCCCCTCTATCGCCTGCGCCCGCGCAGGTGTGACCACGGGCGAATGGGCCGACGTGATCCGTAGCGCCTTCGGCCAATACCGCGCCCCAACTGGCGTCAGCAAAAACCCATCGAACCGGACCGAAGGACTGGACGAGCTGCGTGAACAGGTCGATCTGGTCAGCCACGCCCTTGGTCGCCGCCTCAAATTCCTTGTCGGCAAACCGGGTCTCGACGGGCACTCCAACGGCGCCGAACAGATCGCAGCGCGCGCCCGCGATTGCGGCATGGATATCGCCTATGAAGGCATCCGCCTCACCCCGCAAGAAATTGTCGACGCAGCCGTTGCAGACGACGCGCATGTCATCGGCTTGTCGATCTTGTCAGGCTCACACATCCCGCTGATCGCCGATGTGATCGCAAAGCTCAAAGAGGCAGGCCTGTCCCACATCCCCGTCATCGCGGGCGGCATCATCCCAGAGGACGACGCAGCACGACTGCGCGAAATGGGGGTCGCGGCGGTCTATACGCCCAAAGACTTTGAGTTGAACAAAATCATGGGCGACATCATCACCCTCGTGGACCCACGTAAACTGGCGGAGTGATCACTCCGCCAGTTTAACAATCAAATCATCGTAGGAATAGCTCTGCGCGATGTCGGGATCATCGGGCGGATCATAAGCAGGATCAGCGGTCAGGCACCCGACGCCGCACAATTGCGACGCAACCACATCAACGCGATCGACATACCAAAGCCGCCCAGCAGACGTGGCGATCAGGCATAAGCGCCATCAAAAATAAGATAGAATTCCTCTATTTAATCCCCAAGCTTTTCTTTCAATTCTTCATAAGTATAGCTCTGCGCGATTTCGCCCTTTGCGCCTTTTTCAAAGCGGTTCGATGAAGGCAGGCACGAAATACCACACAACTGTCGGGCAACCATGATCTGAGTATCGATATACCACAGTCTGCCACCCGGCGTTGCGACATAGCCATTCATATAGAACTCTTTGTCGCCTTCCATATCAATCGTGCTGGGAACCTCGTTGAAATACCCTTGATCAAAATCGCCATGGGTATGGTAGGAAGCCGTGATCGCAAGGTTGCGAGGGAACGCAGCCGAACACCCATCCAGAGTGCCCGCGATTGGGTCAGACGCTTTGAGCCTTCCATTCTCATCATAGCCAATATAGCCGCAATATTCGCGCTTCTTATCAAACGATTGATCCTGCAAGCGCGTCAAAACCTCGCGGGCGATCCGCAATTCGTCCGCATCCTGCGCCGTAGCAGGCAGGGCGCATATTACCGCGATGGCCAAAATAAAAACCCGCATTTGGCACTCCACATTATAGAACTTGCCGCTAGACTAGCGGGCAAATTACAAGGATGCCACACATGACAATTCACATCGGCGCCAAATCTGGCGACATCGCACCTACAGTCTTGATGCCCGGCGATCCGTACCGCGCCAAATGGGCGGCAGAAACGTTTCTCGACAATGCGCGTCTGGTCAACGAAGTGCGCGGCATGCTGGGGTTCACAGGCACCTGGCGCGGCCATCCCGTCACGATCCAAGGGTCGGGCATGGGCATGCCCTCGCTGTCGATCTACGCTAATGAGTTGATCGCCGAATATAACGCACAAACCCTGATCCGCATCGGATCATGCGGTGGCATGCAAGAGCACGTCGGCATCCGCGACGTGATCTTGGCTATGACCGCCTCCAACATCTCGACCCCGTCACGCGGCATCTTCAAAGAACTCAACTTTGCGCCCTGTGCCGACTACGGCCTTTTGTCCGCAGCCCACTCCGCAGCCATGGCCAAAGGCGTGAAAACCCATGTCGGTGGCATCTATTCTGCTGATGTATTCTACGACGAACGCCCTGACCTGAACGAACAAATGATCCGCCACGGTATCTTGGGCGTCGAGATGGAAGCCGCCGAACTCTATAACCTCGCGCACCGTCACAAACGTCGTGCTTTGGCCGTGCTCACGGTATCGGACCACCTGATCACGCACGAGGCACTGCCCGCATCCGAGCGCGAAAGCAGCTTTGGCGACATGGTTGAAATCGCCCTTGAGGCAGCCTTCGCATGAAGATGAAAAAACTCGGCGCGACTGGCGCGCAAATCTCCGCCATCGGTCTTGGCTGTATGTCTTTCGGTCGCGCCATGGGCGACTGCAGCGAGGCAGAAAGCCACGCCACCTTGGACGCGGTCTGGGACGCAGGCATCAACTTTCTTGACGTGGCCAATGTCTATGGTCCGCATATCTCGGAAGATGTCATGGGCACATGGCTGGCGTCGCGCAGGCACCAGCCGGTGATTGCCACCAAGGCAGGCATCCAGCGCGACCCAAACCGCCCCGTGAATAACGACCCTGCCTATCTAGAGGCTGAACTCGACGGGTCCCTCAAGCGGTTGGGCGCTGATTGCGTCGATCTTTTTTACATCCACCGCCACGAGCAAGCAGTGCCAATTGAGGATGTCGCGGGATTTATGGCGGGCCTCATCTCCAAGGGGAAAATCAAAGGTTGGGGCATGTCAGAAGTCTCGCCCACGACCCTACGCCGCGCCCACACCGTCACCCCTGTCAGCGCCGTGCAAAACGAATACTCGCTTTGGTCACGGCAGCCCGAATTGGGCCTAATCCAAGACTGCGCCAAACTGGGCGTGACTTTTGTCGCCTTCTCTCCGCTTGCACGCGGTGTTTTCGGGCGCACGATCATTGATCCAAACAGCATAGAATTCGGACCTTTCCGCGCTGAGATGCCACGCTTTCACGCAGGCAATTGGGAGCATAACGTCAAGATCGCAAACCGCTTTCACGCCCTCGCGCAAGATCACGGTTTCACGGCCCCTGCCCTCGCGCTGGCGTGGACAATGGCGCAAGGCGATCACATCGTGCCAATCCCAGGCACACGGTCTATCGATCACCTGAACGACTGGATCAAAGCGGACGAAATCACAATCTCCCGTGACCTCGCCGCGGAGATCGACGCGGTCCTGCCTATCGGCTGGGCATGGGGCGACCGCTATAGCGAGGCGCAATCAAGCACGGCAGAACGTTACTGCTAACGCCCGTGGGTGCGGTCATAGGCGTTGACCTCTGGCGGCGCCCACCCTTCCAGCTTGCCAGCAACAGGCGCAAAAACCTCCATCCGCAATGGATGGCAGGTCGCCGTATCACTGGTATGCTCAGACGCGCAATCGCCACCAGGGCAGGCACTGAGCACCGCGACCAGATCGATCTCTGCGAATAGCTCAAGATAATCGCCCTCGCGCACAGGGCTGGCTTTCATAAAATATTGCCCCGTATCGCGGGTGAAACCTGTGCACATGAACAGGTTCATAACGTCATGCACATGGGGTTCGGCCTCCGCCAACGACAGCCCCGTATAGTCCGCCAAAGCACGGGTCAGGTTCGAATGACAGCAGTGATGATAATCATCGCCCGACAACAGTTTGCCCGTATAAGGGTCGCAGCGCGTGCCAATCACATCATGCACAGAGCCGCCGAATTCATCCATGCCATACCAGCCAAGCGTATCCTCACAGACCGTCGCCATCGGGCGAAGATACGGGAAGTTCGACCACATGCGATCACCAGTCGTAATATGGGTGCCATGTAGCGCGCGGGTTTTGCCCGAATAAAACCGCTCAGCCAAATTGCCCGCTGCAAACAAGTTGAGGTCACCAACCTGCGGCCCATCGACCGAACTCATCCGCAGAAAATGTCCTTCAGGCACCTCAATCGCGGCAGCCTCTCGCGGTTGGACCAGAACCTCCGAGACCTTCACGGCTCCAACCCGTGCCGCATCATAAAGCGTCATATCAGGCTGCGGCAGCGTATCGGTTGGATAGCAAATGACAGGCTTCACGGCGCGGCGGGCCGCGGCATCTGCGGGGATCATTTTATTTGGCATCAATAGCGTCCTTTTTGGCTTCGGCCTTGCGGCCCCAGAACCGCGCTTTGCCCGTCGACGGCGGGCCGCTCCAGTCCTCGTTGCGGGTTGCGATCATCGTGCCACCAAGGGCTGCGAATGCAAGGGTTGATCCAGCCAACAGCGCATAATCCGCAGAGCGCAGGATTAGATAGAGCAGAGCGTAAAGCACCACCAGCATCGTGCCTAAAACCCAAGTGCGGCGCCCCAGCTTCAACCCGATCAAACCATAAAACGTAATCAATCCAACCGTGGCAACACTCGCCAGAAGATAGGCATAAGCAAATCCAATTTGTTCGGCATAAGCGACCATCAGCAACACAAAGATCGCCTGCGCTAGGCCGATCAGAACATATTGCACGGGATGCGCCTTTTTCTCTTGGCGAATCTCGATCAATAGAACGGTCAAAAACGTCAAAGCGATGAACAAAATGCCATAGCGGGCGGCACGGTAGGCCTTTTGGTAAAAGTCATTGGGTTGGAAGAACTGCACGCCAAAGCTCGCTTCATTCGCCGAATAGGCACTGTCCTCGCGGGCAATTTGCGGCAGATTTCGTGCCAGATGCGGGATCGACCAATTGGCCGCGAATCCTGCCTCTGTGATGTTGCGCTGATTGGGTAGATAAGCGCCAAAAAAGCTAGGATGTGGCCAATCGCTCTTCATTTGCACATTGGACACACGGCCAACTGGCGTGATCTGCAATGTCTCGGCTCCATTAAATACTAACCCCAAATGAAACGCTTTCATCGCGCGGGGATCACCCAGATCGGCACGAATACCGCTCGCTTCATTGCGACCAGCAGCCAATGGCTCCAGCGGAAATCCGGCGCCATCAATAGTCAAAGACGCCGCTCCACGTAGCGCCTTATTCGACGTCAGCCCGACTTGTAAAAAACTGCGCGCCCAGATGATTTGCTCACCATCGCGTGCCCAATCAGACAGGCTTGAAAGGTCATAGGTGAAGTCGATCCCGAGGTCTGCGGAATACACGGGCACCGTAAACAGGCCGCGTTTGCGCTCCTCGGTCACCGTGTCAAAGCTAGCGTCGTATCGGGTCGGCAACACGTAAATCGGCGTTTTATATTGTACCTCAGTGACCTCAAAGACCTCGGTAGTAACAGCGCCCGTAGCGGGATCAGTCACTTCGCGCTGCTCCTTGCGGGTCACGGGGCCCGTCACAGGGACAACCAAAACAGGGCCATTGATCGTTTGACGGCCACCCCATTCCTCACCAACAGAGCTAATCGTGCTTCGCGAATACGAGGATCGATCATCGATCACACCACCAACGAGAAGCATAGGAATATACATCAACAGGGCCAAGACCCCGACGACAAAGAAACGACCACCCGCAGACTTTAACATTTGAAACTCCCTCACTCATTTGACCCTAGCCTAGTTGGCAAACCGGCCAAATAGTAGGTCGCGTTTCAGCAGTTATTTAGCAGAAAGAGGGAATGACCTAGCATGATGGCAACTTCAGGTCTCGAAAGGATCACGCCATATGATTGCCTATGTCACAGTCGGTGCCGATGATATCCCCCGCGCAAAACAGTTTTACTGCGCGTTCCTGCCTGCACTTGGCTACGGGTTTAAAGAAGGTTCCGAGGGTCTTAGCTTTGCACTGCCCGTCGCGACAGGTCAGGTCCCTATTCTGCCCGATTTCTACGTCAAACCCAGCTTCGATGGGCGTCCAGCCTCAGCGGGAAACGGGGCAATGGTCGCATTCGAGGCGCGCAGCCAAAGCCAGGTCCGTGATCTTCACGCCGCAGCGCTTGTCGCAGGTGGCGTTGACGAGGGCCAACCGGGTTTCCGCGCGTCTTACGGGCCGCATTTTTACGTCGGCTACCTGCGCGATCCTCAGGGTAACAAAATCGCCCTATTTTCCAGCGACCCGAATGAACCCGGACGCGACGACTAAGTAGGCAACAAAAAACGGCGGCACTTGTATACCGCCGTTTTGAAGCTTTCCATATCGCTGATGCGTTATACGACGCGCTCGACCATTTTCTTTTTGATATGCGCGATGGCCTTGGCAGGGTTTAGACCCTTCGGGCAAGTCTTCGCGCAGTTCATGATCGTGTGGCAGCGATAGAGTTTGAACGGATCTTCCAACTCGTCCAGACGCTCGGCCGTTGCCTCATCGCGGCTGTCGATAATCCAGCGGTATGCGTGCAGAAGCGCCGCAGGTCCAAGATACCGATCGCCGTTCCACCAATACGACGGGCAGGATGTTGAACAGCACGCGCACATGACGCATTCATACAAACCGTCCAGCTTTTCACGGTCTTCAATCGACTGGCGCCATTCCTTTGCAGGGGCGGCGGTCTTGGTCTCAAGCCATGGCATGATGCTCGCGTGCTGGGCGTAAAAATGCGTCAGATCAGGGATCAAATCCTTCACCACAGGCATGTGAGGCAGTGGATAAATCTTCACGTCGCCCGCAACTTCATCCATGCCGTAGATGCAGGCCAGCGTGTTGATCCCGTCGATGTTCATCGCGCAAGACCCGCAGATACCCTCACGGCAAGAACGGCGGAAGGTCAGCGTCGGATCAATCTCGTTCTTGATCTTGATCAGCACGTCCAGAACCATCGGGCCACAGGTATCCATATCGACAAAATAAGTGTCGAGCGACGGGTTCTTGCCGTCATCAGGGTTCCAGCGATAAATCTGCACCTTGCGCAGGTTTTTCGCACCCTCAGGCTTCGGCCATGTCTTGCCCGACACCATACGGCTGTTCTTAGGAAGGGTAAGTTCTACCATGTCTTATTCTCCTCGCGGGGCGCAGTGCCCCAAAAAACCTAATTTATCGCAGCACAGGGCGGCGAATAGGGCCAGCGCCCGTCATTTCCAAAACGCAACGGTCATATAGAGCCTCAGGATCAGTGCCTGCCAAGAAATCACTAGTGACGCCAATGCGTGCCTCAGTAAAAGCGCCACTGGTACTATTCACACCAAAAGTCACACCACCTGTAGGCGCTTGCGCGTCACGCGCCCTTTGCTCGCAGCGATCTGCTGCGGCCTCGGGGGTTATAACGGGTGCTGTGCAGGCGCTAAACCCACCCAAAGCCAAAGCTAACAAAGCGATCCGTATCAATTGCCGTCCCCCATACAAAACAAGGTACCCGCATACATACCCGTAAATCCAACTGGACAAGCACCATTTCGTGCAGGCACGGCCAGAGCAGCAGTTTGCGCAGGTTGCAATGCAACAGGTTCAACCGCCACAGGCGCTGCGACCGCCGTTGACGTCATCGCGGTCATCGGGACAACAACTAAACCGTCGCTCAAAGTCTCGGCACCACCCGCACAGGCGTTGATCTGATTGGCTTGCGCATCAGTGACCTGATCAAACGGCAAGGCCCTTGCAGAGGCCACGCCACCTTCAAACGACACTTCCGTTTTCAATTGCCCACCAAAGCCAAGTTGCGCCTTGCATGACACCAAAGCCAACTCCATCTGCTCGGCCTGCGCATTCAGCGTCGGTCCCTGCGCCGTGCAAGCCGCAATAAATGACATCACAACTACTACCAAATACTTCATCACTCTATTCCGCAATAAAGGGTACCAGCGTACATGCCACGCGCCCCTGTAGGGCACCCTGCAACTGGTGCGACTGGTAACGATTGCGCTGGATTTTCAGGAACGTTGATGTCTCGATCAGCTGGCAATGCAACACCAATGCGCGCCATACAAGCACGATACCGATCATTGGCTGCGCTCTTTGCTGATGTTGTGGCCACAGCGCTCACAAAAACGGTCGCAAGAAACGCGCCAGCGCTCGCCGTGCTCGTGAGGGACCCAGACTTAGCGGCGCGGGTCTCTTGTCCCCAGTCTTCCTGACATTCTTGAGCCGTTTGTGCAGGGGTTCCACGCACTTGCGCCGCCGAACAACCGGACAGAGCCACCGCAGACACAGCGCAAAGGTAAATCACCTTAGACGAAATTGTCATGGCTATCCCTTTCTTCACCGACCTGCATAGAAAGCTTGTCCAAAACCATCAAAACGTCCGCTCTTTTGGCGCGATCCGCTTGAGGTTAATGCCGCCCTCTTTTTCGGTCGTCAGCGGCGTGGTGATGACAGGGCGGTGGGTTAGTTTGACCTTGGTGCCATCCACACGGCTGATTGTATGCACGCGCCAGTTCTCATCGTCACGGGTCGCATAGTCTTCATGGGCATGTGCACCACGGCTTTCCTTGCGGGCTTCAGCGCCCACAATCGTGGCAAGCGCGTTTGGCATCAAGTTGGTCAGCTCAAGCGTTTCCATCAGGTCAGAGTTCCAAACCATTGAGCGGTCCGTGACCTTGATCCCGTCCATTTTCGCCGCAACCGCCGTCATTTTCTCAACGCCTTCTTTCAGCGTCTTGTCAGTACGGAACACTGCCGCATCAGCCTGCATGGTTTTTTGCATCTCAAGACGCAATTCAGCGGTGCCAACGTCACCCTTTGCATGGCGCAAACCGTCAAAGCGATCAAACGCATAGTCAATCGAGGCTTGGTTCAGCACAGGGTTGGACGCATCCTTGTCCACGACCTTGCCAGCCTGAATAGCAGCCGCGCGGCCAAACACCACGAGGTCGATCAGCGAGTTCGAACCCAAACGGTTCGCACCGTGCACAGACGCACAACCAGCTTCACCAACAGCCATCAGACCAGGCACAATGGCGTTCGGGTCTTTCGCAGTCGGGTTCAAAACCTCACCGTGATAGTTCGTCGGAATACCGCCCATGTTGTAGTGCACAGTCGGCAAAACAGGGATCGGTTCCTTGGTGACGTCAACGCCTGCAAAGATACGCGCGCTTTCCGAAATACCCGGCAAGCGCAGGTTCAACGCCTCGGCAGGCAAGTGGTTTAGGTTCAGGTGGATATGATCCTTGCCTGCGCCAACACCGCGCCCTTCGCGGATTTCCATTGTCATACAACGGGAAACATAATCGCGTGGCGCGAGGTCTTTATAGTTCGGGGCATAACGCTCCATGAAACGCTCGCCTTCAGAGTTGGTCAGATAACCACCCTCGCCGCGCGCGCCTTCAGTGATCAGGCAACCCGCGCCATAAATCCCCGTTGGGTGAAACTGCACAAATTCCATATCCTGCAAGGCAAGCCCCTGACGGGCCACCATGCCGCCGCCGTCACCTGTGCAGGTGTGGGCAGATGTCGCGGAGAAATACGCACGGCCATAGCCGCCCGTCGCCAGAACAGTCGTCTTCGCGTTGAACACATGCATCGTGCCATCGTCCAGCTTCCACGCCACAACACCCTGACACTGCCCGTCCTCGGACATGATCAGATCGGTTGCAAAATACTCGATGTAGAACTCGGCCTTTTCCTTCAAGGACTGACCATAAAGCGTGTGCAAAATCGCGTGGCCCGTACGGTCAGCAGCAGCACAGGTACGCTGCACAGGCGGGCCATCACCAAATTCAGTCGTGTGACCACCAAAGGGGCGTTGGTAAATCTTACCCTCTTCCGTGCGCGAGAACGGCACACCGTAATGCTCTAGCTCGTAAACCGCCTTCGGGGCTTCACGCGCGAGATATTCCATCGCGTCCGTATCACCGAGCCAATCAGAGCCCTTCACAGTGTCAAACATATGCCACTGCCAGCTATCTGGCCCCATGTTGCCAAGGGACGCAGCAATACCACCTTGGGCGGCAACAGTGTGCGAACGTGTCGGGAAAACCTTCGTGATACACGCGGTCTTGAGACCCTGCTCGGCCAGACCAAGCGTTGCGCGCAGACCCGCACCACCAGCACCAATTACGATGGCGTCATAAGTGTGGGTTTCATATTCATAAGCGGCCATTGTCATCACCTCCGGCGAAATTAAAGCGCGATGCGCAGGACGGCGAAAACGCCAAGCCCAGCAGCACCATAGGAAAGGCAAGTCATCGCCACGATCAAAGCCTTGCGGGTCAAACCCTGAACGTAGTCCTCGATCAGAATTTGGACACCCCCAAGGAAGTGCATAAAGCCAACAGCAATGGTCAACGCAGCAATTGCCGCAGGCACAGGGCGGGTATAATAGGCAACCACTTCCTCAAAAGGGTGACCCAAAATCGCGCCGAATGTGAAAATAAACAGCGGGATCAGGATCAAAAGCCCGACCGAGCTAAGCGTCATACGCCAATGGGCCATCGTGCCAGACTTGGCCGATCCGTTGCCTACTGCGCGTTTACGATCTGTCATAAAACCCATGTCAGTCGCCCCTTACAATACGATTGCGGTGAAAATGGTCATCAGCACAGAGACGATGATCATGATCAAACCAGCAGTTTCAGATTTCTCGACATCAAGCATATAGCCTTGGTCCCAGATCAGGTGACGAATGCCGCCAAACATGTGATACCAGATCGCCCATGTGGACAAGAACAGCACCAGATCGCCAAACCAGCTGCGCACGAACCCGTCTGCCGTCGCAAATGCCTCAGGCCCTGCGGCCGCCGCAACAAACCACCACACGATCATCAACATCGCGACCAAAAGGGCATTGCCCGTCAAGCGCACGAAAATCGATGTCATTGAGGTCAGTTGTGGACGGTAGATCGTCAAATGCGGCGATAGCGGGCGGTTGCCCCTGTTCACATCAGCCATGTATCAGCTCCCTAATCGATAGCGCATCCGCGCAATTTGTCTCTTTTTGCACCAAGTCGCGAGCAGAGTCACGCAGGCTCTCATTGATAAACCATGAAAACAGCACCTGTTAGCGCAAAAACATGTGACATGTGATCACGGGCGAAAATCTTGTGATCACAAACTATTGTTCCTCCAGGCTTTGCATGAGCTGCCGCCCTAACCGATCGGCCTCGGACTGCAACTCTCTTTCAATTTCCTCAAAGTTAAATGCAGCAGCCTCAACTGCCGGCGTTCCACTTTCAAGTAATCCCAAAAACGCAATCCGGTGGGCGGTTGGAGGATGGGACGCATCCACACGCGCCGTTTCCTTTGCAGCCACTGCTGCCAATTCGACTCGTCGTGCGGGCGTAATCATGCGCAGTCCTTCTGCAATCACGTCAAAAACGCGAGCATTTTGTTCTTTGGAATAAGGGTAAAGCGAACTCCCCGCCCCGTAGGCTTCATCCAAAAGCGCAAACTTCGCCAAACTCGACTTCATAGCCTCAACACCGCCAGCTTTTGCCGCCATCCCATCTGCCAAATATTCAGCGCGTTGCGATTCATAGTATTGTAAATAAAGCAAAATATTTCCAAGTGCAGATACTGGCAAACGGCACAAAAACTGAATGGACGCGGTAACCCAAGACGCCATACTTGGCGCATAAACAGGGTTAACATCAGGGGCTAAAAGATATTCCCACCGCGAAACGACCTGCATCGCATACCAAATAAACGTGCCGCGTGCTGGGTCTCCATTCCCGAAATGCGCCATCTCGTGCGCCAAAATTGCAATCCGCTCTTGCGGCGTCATAACTCGCCAAAGCGGCATGCCAATCGCGATCACATTTTGCCTTTTCAGCATCCCATAGGTCGCAGCCGATGCATTCGGCTCCATAAGCACTCGAAAGGCATCAGGTGACTCAACGCCCAGCGCTTTAGCGATTGCATCGATCAACCCGAAAGTGACGGGCAATTCAGCCCGTAAGAACGACCGTTCTGTTTGCCGCGTCGGTCGCGGCGCGAGCACATAGCCTACGCCCAACAGAACCGCGCCCCAGAACATCGGAGCCAATGTCCCAAACCCAGAGATCAAAAGCCAAAGCCCAAATCCAATTGCCAAAACAGGCAGCAATAGCAAAACAGCTGCCACCCCGTAGGATGCAATCAATCGAAACGTCTTGCGCGGCGGCGTCAAAAGCGCCCTTTGGGCCTCAAGAAAAACTTGTTCGCCGTGAAACTTGTGAAGCTTTGCAAGCGACTTATTAATCATTGCGGCATCAACGCCCAATAATCCAAATCAAGCAGCACCTCGGCCAGATACTTCCCGTCATCTCCACGGAGCGCCCCCGCCACCCCCTTGGTCGCAACCAGCCGCAAACGAATAGCCCCAACACCCGCAGCAGGCGTCTCCGCCTTATCCAGCACTTCCGTCCAAGCCCGCACCGTATCGCCTGCAAAACAAGGGTTCGCATGCGCCCCACCGTTCAGCGCAACAATCATCTGCGCATTGGCCAGCCCGTTAAACGACAGCGCGCGCGCCAATGAAATCACATGGCCGCCATAGATCAACCGCTTCCCGTCGGGCCGATTGGTCGCGTCAAAATGCACCTTCGCCGTGTTCTGCCACAGGCGCGTGGCCAGCATATGCTCGGCCTCTTCAATCGTGACGCCATCCACATGGTCAATCACCTCGCCCACGGCATAATCAGCCCAGCGATGCGGCTCACCTGCCTGCATGAAATCGTAGTTCGAGAAATCGAGACCCTCAGGAATGACCAAATCAGCAGCGTCCACAACGGATTTCAGTTCAGGAATAATCGCGTCAGGCGCGTCCCCCTCGGCACGGCGTTTCACCATCACCCAGCGCACATATTCCAGCACAGCATCACCATGCTGATTGGTTCCCGTCGTGCGGACCCAGACAACGCCAGACTTGCCGTTGGAGTTCTGTTTCACGCCAATCACTTCGGAAGTGCTCGACAGCGTATCGCCCACCCAAACAGGGGCGAGCCAGCGGCCCTCCGCATACCCCAAATTCGCCACTGCATTCAGCGACACATCAGGGACCGTCTTGCCGAACACCGTATGAAAGGTAATCAAATCGTCCAGCGGACTGGCCGCCAGACCACAAGCGCGGGCAAACTCATCCGAGGAATGCAGTGCACCACGGGCAGGATAAAGCGCGTGGTATAGCGCCCTCTCCCCCCCCGAAATCGTGCGCGGCACCGCATGGGTGATCACATCACCAACCGCATAATCCTCGAAAAACCGACCCGCGTTTGTCTTGCTCATTACGCGTCACCCAGTTTCATCTCGCGGGAGTATTCGCCGTCTGCGTCCTTGGTCACCGCCTGCCCGCAGCGCATGACGCCATTGGCCGCATCAAACGCATATTGCGGATCGCCGTGTAGCGACCAGCCCTTCGACAAGGCCTCGGTCACGCGATGGCAAAACTCCGACGTGTCGTCGTTGGTGATAAATCTATATACAATCATGTCTTATCCAAACGGGTTATAGCCAAGGGCTGCGTGAATTGCGCTCACAACGGCGACGACAACGACCGTCATAATCACAGCCGTGATCTCTTTCTTCACAGGCACCACATGATACGGACCACGCGGGCCATTGGCGCGGTTGAGAACAACAACCTCTGCCGCTGCCCAAGCAAATAGGCCGCCAAACAGAACAAAGCTTGGCGCGTCGCCATTGACCAGCAAGTGGGCAAACGCCCAGATCATCACGGCGGTCAACTGCGGGTGACGGATATAAGCGGTCAGCTTCGTTTTCGCCGCACTCGTCGCGAACACATAAAACGCAAGCACCATCAGCAGGTTATTAATTCCGGTCATGGCGGGCGAACGCCCCCAATAAACGGTGCCATCCCAACCGCGATAGCCAACAACCATCAACACAATCGCCAAAGCCGAGCCGATCGCAACGATCATCTTGCCCTTTTCACCAAATGACGCGCGGTGATCGGGTGCAATCCGCTTCCAAAAGTGAACGCCAACCCAAAGTGCCAGCCCGAGAATAAGTAGTAACATCATGCCTCCAATGCGGCGATGGCCGCGGCTTTTGCCAAGGTCGCCTTTGCGGTGACAATATGCAAGTTCTCAACAATCTTGCCGTCGACAACTGCGACACCACCGTCACCCGCCTCAAACGCCTCAATCTGACGGGTCGCGAGCTCAATTTCGGCATCAGTAGGCCCAAACACCGCATTACAAATCGCAACCTGCGCAGGGTGAATTAGCGTCTTGCCGTCAAAGCCCATATCGCGGCCCTCTTTGCACTCAACAGCCAAGCCCTCATCATCCTTGAACGCATTATAAACGCCGTCCAACACAACAATCCCTGCCGCCTTTGCCGCCAGAACAGACATCTGCAACGCGGTCATTAAGGCCGCACGGGATCGCGAATTGATATCTTTCGCCAGATCATTCGTTCCGAGCACAAACCCAGCCATACGCGGATGTGCTGCAATACTCGCCGCATTCAAAACACCCTGCGGGGTCTCGATCATCGCCCAAATCGGTTTGTCAGGGATCATCGCGGCAAGCGCATCAACATCGGCAGCCAAATTCACTTTTGGCAACAATACCGCGTCGCACGCCATCGCGGCCACGGCCTTTGCATCGTCAGCGGCCCATTCGGTATCCAGCCCGTTCATCCGCACAACCGTCAGGCGCGGACCATAGCCACCCGCCCCAAGGGCGGCTGCCAATGTGGCGCGCGCACCCAGTTTCGCATCAGGGGCAACCGCATCCTCTAAATCGAACAGGATCACATCAACAGGCAAACCGCGCGCCTTGTCCAACGCACGCTCTTTTGAGCCGGGGATATAAAGAGCGGAACGATATGGGCGGTTATGCATAGATTCTTCCTCGCAATATTGTTGCGCCAAATTGGGCAGATTTTTCACAATCATTCAACCGCAAATCCGCCGCAGCGCAGCATTCGTCGCACCCGTACGGTGCATTCACCAATTTTCCGCATTGCACATCAAATACTTCACCAACCAACCCAGCAACGTAAGGTGATGAAAATGAACAAACAACTTTTGGTGCTTTCCTTTGGCATCGGTATCGCGTTTTTTGCGCTTAAGCCCGCGCAGGCTCAAACCACCCCATGTGCGACCCATGAGGCCATTGTCGCGCATTTGGCTTCTGAATTTGGCGAGACACGGCAATCCATTGGACTGGCTGCGGACAACAGTGTGGTCGAGGTTTTTGCGTCAGAAGAGACCGGTTCGTGGACCATTACGATGACAACCGCTGACGGTCCGACCTGCCTTGTCGCCGCTGGACAGGCGTTTCAAAACGAGCACAACGCGCTGCCGAATTTCGACCCTGAGGCCTAAGCCAAGGCGACCCAGATCAGCCTGATTCCCGTTAGCAACAAGAGGAGGTAGGTCAGCCCAAAGAAGGCGCGCTCAGGGACAAGGTGATGGGCCTTGATGCCAATCCAGGCACCGAAAATGGCAAATGGCGCCAGCAAGAGCGCACCCTTGAATGTGTCCCAGCTAAAAATACCGAGGAAAAAGTAGGGGAAAAACTTCATCCAGTTGATCGCCCAGAACATCACCACCGTCGTCGCCTGATAGGCCGTTTTACCCAATCCTTGCGACAACATAAATACCGCCGCAGGTGGTCCGCCCGCGTGACTGACAAAACTGGTAAATCCAGCGATAGATCCTGCAAGCCATGCATAGCGCTTGCGAAATGGCAAAACCGGTACCGTCAGCAGCCCCATGCTACGCGAGACCTGAAATGCCACAAAAGCCAGACAAATCACGCCGATCAGAATACGGAAAAAATCGGCATCAACTGCGGCATAGACCCAAGCGGCAAGGGCCACGCCCGGAATAGCACCTACGATCATGCCCTTGGCAGACGGTCCGTGCCACTTCCCCCAATAGGGGCGCAGCGTCGCCGCATCGACTAGCATGAACAAAGGTAAAATAATCCCAAGCGCCGCACCTGGTGGCACAACTAAAGCCAGAATCGCCCCAGCCACGAAAGCGGCCCCAGAGCCAAATCCGCCCTTTGAAACGCCCCCAAAAATGATCGCAGGGATGCCCAGCGCGAAAAATTGCCACCCAAAATCGATCATCGGAATTCCTGCTAACCTGACGAATTAACCGTTCTTTAGCGCAAACAGCCGTAGACACCTATCACAGATTTCGTGATGCTGCATCGCGGCACACTTGCGCATGCCGCGGCAAAGGCTTACCCAATGCCGCAAATTAACCAAAATAGGACGCTTCAAATGGCCAGACCTAAGATTGCCCTCATCGGCGCCGGACAAATCGGCGGCACGCTTGCACATATCGCAGCTGTCAAAGAACTCGGTGACGTTGTTTTGTTCGACATTGCCGAGGGTTTCCCACAAGGCAAGTCACTCGACATCGCTGAATCTGGCCCATCGGCCAAGTTTGACGGCTCCTTCAAAGGCACCAACGACTACGCCGACATCGCTGGCGCAGACGTTTGCATCGTGACAGCTGGCGTTCCACGCAAGCCTGGCATGAGCCGTGATGACCTCTTGGGCATCAACCTCAAAGTTATGAAATCCGTCGGCGAAGGCATCGCAGCCCATGCGCCAAACGCGTTTGTTATCTGCATCACCAACCCGCTTGATGCGATGGTTTGGGCATTGCAGCAATTCTCTGGTCTTCCTGCACACATGGTTTGCGGCATGGCTGGCGTTCTGGACTCCGCACGCTTCCGTCACTTCCTTGCCGAAGAGTTCAAGGTCTCCATGCGTGACGTAACCGCCTTTGTTCTGGGCGGCCACGGCGACACGATGGTGCCACTGGAGCGTTATTCAACAGTTGCAGGTATTCCTTTGCCTGATCTGGTGCAGATGGGTTGGACGACACAAGACAAGCTTGACGCGATCGTGCAGCGCACACGCGACGGCGGCGCAGAAATCGTTGGCCTGTTGAAAACTGGCTCCGCATTCTACGCACCAGCGACATCCGCAATCGAGATGGCAGAAGCTTTCCTTAAAGATCAAAAGCGCTTGCTGCCTTGTGCGGCGCATGTTGACGGCGCTTACGGCCTCAACGGCTTTTACGTTGGCGTGCCAACAGTGATCGGCGCAGGCGGCATCGAGCGCGTTGTCGAGATCAAGATGAACGCGACAGAGCAAGCCATGTTCGACAAATCTGTCGACGCGGTCAAAGGCCTCGTTGCGGCATGTAAAGAAATCGATCCGTCTTTGGCATAAGCCAAACCCTGATCTACTGATTAAAGGGCGCTCCCTCGGGGCGCCCTTTTTTCTTTGCGCGAAGACTTGCGTGAACGCGGTTCATGAACTACGTTCAAATCATGCACCCGAAAGGATGATTCCATGCGAACCACAGCTCTCGCCTGCCTCACGCTTGGCACCACCGCCTCAGCGCAAAGCACCTATTTCGAAATGCTCCGCGATCAGGGCCTCAGCAGCACAATCAGCACATTGCAAGCCATCGACGCGCCCTCCCCTTCGGACGCATTCGCCCTCGGCGGCGCGCAATTCTTGGCCGCAATTGAACACACGTTGCAACTCCGTTACGCCACCGCGTTTAACGAAGAGATGCTGCGCGGGATTAATCTGCCGTTTCTGCGCTTGCCGCAAACCCTCACCAATCCGAACGCAACGCCGTTTGAATCCGGCATCGTCGCAACCCTCTTTGAAGGCGCGGTTGCCGATCTCGGCCCAGCGATCACATCATTAGACACGATCACCGATAACGACGCGGTCGCCGTCAAAATCAACACACAAGACATCTGGTTCGACATCAACGCCAACGGCAATCGCGACGCAGGCGAAGGCGTGTTTGAGGTCGTCTCACGGCACCTCAACATTACCGATACGTCGACAGCGATTACCATCCAATTTGATACCGCCGATGCGGCGTGGCTGTCGGCCTATGCGCAGATGCTGTCGGGCGTCAGCGAAACCATCCTCGCGACCGATCCCACCCCCGCCATCACGCGGGTCATCGCCGCCTCCGACGCGATCAAAGCATTTAACGTCGAGCGGCCTAGGTCCTATGTCACTGGAGACGACGGCTACTTTCTCGACCTGATCTCCATGTTCATTTACGTTATTGAAGGCACGCCCGATGCGCCCCGTTTGGCGGCAGCGCATGATCACTTCTTGTCGATGATTGCCGATAATAGAACCTTCTGGGCCCGCGTCGCCACCGAGACCGACAACAAAATGGAATGGATTCCCAACCCGACCCAGCAAAGCGTCTTGCCGATCCCGTTCGACCCAAATATTGGCCCGATGTGGCAGGGTGTCTTGGCCGATGCAGAGGCGGTCTTGAACGGTGACCTCCTGATCCCCCACTGGCGCTTTGGCGATGACGCGGGCATCAACGTTGAGGTCTTTATGAACAATCCCCCCGACATCAACATCGTGTCGATGATCCAAGGCGAGGGCGTTCTGCCCTATGTTGAAAAAGGGCTGCTGGTGAATCGCCAACGCCTTTGGCAATTCGAGCAGTTGGTCGGCGGTGCGGCGCCACTCTATATGGTCGTGTTGAACTAATAATGCCGCTAAAGTGGGATGGGTTAAAACCCATCCTACTCGCTTTCGGGCACCATAGGCGGCACTCTACACCAGCCCCAATGGGCAGATTTATCGCGATATCGCCCCCTCCGAATCATAGGTTTGCGCAAACATCTCATTTTTGTGATCACAGCATTTTACCCTGTGATCACAAATGTCGGATTTTCCTTCTTAACTAACAATTTGTTATTCTGTCATAGGCAGCGTTGTGTTTTAACCGAGTGAAACCAGAGCGAACCCGAGGGACAGCAATGAACATCCACGAATACCAAGCCAAGGCACTTTTGAAATCTTACGGTGCCCCTGTTAGCGATGGCCGTGCCGTCCTCAAGGCAGAAGACGCCAAAACAGCCGCGGGCGAAATGGACGGCCCGCTTTGGGTTGTAAAAGCGCAAATCCACGCAGGTGGCCGCGGCAAGGGCAAATTCAAAGAAGCCGACGCAGGCGAAGCAGGCGGCGTTCGTCTTGCCCGTTCCGTTGAAGAAGCCGCACAAGAAGCCAAGAAAATGTTGGGCCGCACATTGGTCACACACCAGACAGGCCCAGCAGGCAAGGTTGTGAACCGCGTCTACATCGAAGACGGTTCAGGCATCGAGACAGAAATGTACCTCGCCCTGCTCGTTGACCGCCAAACATCGCGCATCGGCTTTGTCGTCTCCACCGAGGGTGGCATGGACATCGAAGAGGTGGCCGCAAACACTCCTGAGAAGATCATCAACTTTACTGTTGATCCTGCCACAGGCTACCAAGCGTTCCACGGACGCCGCGTTGCATTCGCACTTGGCCTGACGGGCAACCAAGTCAAACAATGCGTGACCCTGATGGGTCAGCTTTTCAAAGCGTTCACCGAAAAAGACATGGAAATGCTGGAGATCAACCCGTTGATCGTCACCGACAAGGGCGACCTTAAGGTTCTGGACGCGAAAGTGTCCTTCGACGGCAACGCGATCTATCGCCACGCTGATATCGCTGCATTACGTGATGAGACCGAAGAAGACCCAAAAGAGCTCGCAGCCTCCAAATTCGACCTCAACTACATCGCGCTCGACGGCGAAATCGGTTGCATGGTCAACGGCGCAGGGTTGGCGATGGCCACAATGGACATCATCAAGCTCTACGGCGCAGAGCCTGCCAACTTCCTAGATGTTGGCGGCGGTGCAACCAAAGAAAAAGTCACTGAAGCATTTAAGATCATCACCTCCGACCCGCAGGTCAAAGGCATATTGGTCAACATCTTCGGCGGGATCATGCGGTGCGACGTTATCGCCGAAGGCGTTGTCGCAGCGGTGAAAGAAGTGGGACTGAAAGTGCCATTGGTCGTGCGTCTTGAAGGGACGAACGTTGCAGAAGGTAAGGCAATCATCAACAATTCAGGTCTCGACGTCATCGCGGCAGATGACCTTAAAGACGGTGCGCAAAAAATTGTCGCCGCAGTGAAAGGGTAAAATATGTCTAAGTTTAAAGCAGCACTGACACTTGCAGGCGTTCTCGCCGTCGCTGGTTGTGGCGTCCAAGACCGTGAACCAAGCACCGTTCGCAATGGTCCACAGATCGAAAATCCACACGCCGATGCGCCAGGTGGCAAGATGCCAACAGGGACAACAACGACGCAGGTTATCGTGATCGACGACAACACCGCGCAAACTGGCTCAATCGTACAGACAGTGTTCCCTTAAACGACACGCATTGATTTCACGTTGCGGCAACGACTTTGCTTTGGCGTGAAATCTGACCTACTCTGTCTCGCCCTTACGCACCTAGGAACCGACATGGCCACCCTCACACTCAAGATCGCCGGCCAGTTCCACTCATTCACACACGATACAAATGGCGGCGAAACATTCGTCGTATTTGCGAACTAAGGAGGCCCCAATGGCCATTCTCGTAGACGAAAATACCCTCGTAATCTGCCAAGGCCTCACAGGCTCGCAGGGCACATTCCACTCCGAGCAAGCGATTGCTTACGGCACCAAGATGGTCGGCGGCGTGACACCTGGCAAAGGTGGCCAAACCCACCTCGACCTGCCTATCTTCAACTCGGTCCACGAGGCGCGCCACGTCACATCCGCCAATGCCTCCGTGATCTATGTGCCGCCGCCCTTTGCTGCTGATTCCATCCTCGAGGCGATCGACGCCGAAATGGAACTCATCATCTGCATCACCGAAGGCATTCCAGTCCTCGACATGATGCGCGTCAAGCGCGCCCTCGAAGGCTCCAAGTCCCGTCTCATCGGGCCAAACTGCCCCGGCGTGATTACGCCAGACGCGTGCAAAATCGGCATCATGCCCGGCCACATTCACAAGCGCGGCTCGGTAGGCGTTGTGTCCCGCTCCGGCACGCTCACCTATGAGGCCGTCAAGCAAACAACTGATCTCGGCCTCGGCCAGTCCACCGCTGTGGGCATCGGCGGCGACCCAATCAAAGGGACAGAGCACATCGACGTCCTGAACATGTTCCTCGACGACGACGAGACACACTCAATGATCATGATCGGCGAAATCGGCGGGTCTGCTGAAGAAGAAGCAGCCGAATTCCTCGCAGCCCAGCGCAAAAAAGGCCGCTGGAAACCAACCGCTGGCTTCATCGCAGGCCGCACCGCCCCTCCAGGCCGCCGCATGGGCCACGCAGGCGCAATCGTCGCTGGCGGCAAAGGCGACGCTGAAAGCAAGATCGAAGCGATGAAAAAAGCAGGGATTATTGTTGCAGACAGCCCAGCCACACTTGGCGAGGCCGTGCTGAAGGCTATTGGATAAGTGAGCCCAGCAGATGGCATAGCGCTCGGATTGAAAAAATCCTTCCAGTTTTCGGGCCGCGCAACGCGGTCTGAATTCTGGTGGTTTGCGGCATTTACGGTATTGATGGGTTTGGTTGCTGCTGGCATCGATTGGTCATTTTTCACCGCAAAAGGTTATTTAAGTGCCGATTATAAACTCACCATGCTCCGTACCAATCACGAAGCTGCTCGCCTTGTCAGCATTCTTATCCTTGTTCCGGTTATTGCGATCTGCATGCGTCGACTTATAGACGCCAAGCATAGCGTGCTTTGGGTCGTTCCAGCAGCTCTCGCCGCACTTTTCGTCATCGTCATGGTCTGGACCGGAACCTTTACATCTGGACGTGGTGTTATTGACTTAAGACAGTCTCAGTCTGGAACAATCCCCGCAACGCTACTTGGGTTCTTCCTTTGTTTTATTGCGCCGCTTTTGCCGTTTATATTTCCCCTTTGGCTCTACCTGAAGCCTTCGAAACAAGCCGAGGTGCACTCGGCCAACCCTAATGAGGTCCCCTCATGAACGATCACTCCCCAAACGACATCATGCACGCATCGTCCTTCTTGCAAGGTCACAATGCCGAATACGTCGAACAGCTTTATGCGCGTTATGCGGATAACCCGAACGCAGTAGACGAAAGCTGGCGGGATTTCTTCAAATCCTTGGGCGATGCCCCTGCGGACGCCAAGGCAGAGGCCGCAGGCCCGTCATGGGGCCGCACCGATTGGCCGCCCGTGCCAAATGACGACCTGACCGCCGCCCTTGACGGTCAGTGGGCCGTGGAGCCTGCCGCCGCTGGCGACAAGATCAAAGCAAAAGCCGCAGACAAAGGCGTTGAGCTTTCCGAGGCCCAAGTCCGCCAAGCCGTCGTCGACAGCTTGCGCGCCCTCATGATCATCCGCGCCTACCGTATCCGTGGCCACCTGATCGCCGATCTTGATCCGCTGGGTATGCGCGAGACAACGCTGCACCCGGAGCTTGATCCAGCGTCCTACGGCTTTGAAGCCTCCGACATGGATCGCCCCATTTTCATCGACAACGTGCTTGGCCTCGAAGTGGCCACGATGAAAGACATCCTCGCCATCGTGCGCCGCACCTACTGCGGCACATTCGCACTGCAATACATGCACATCTCGAACCCCGAAGAGGCCGCTTGGCTCAAAGAGCGCATCGAGGGCTACGGCAAGGAAATCACCTTCACCCAAAACGGGCGCAAGGCGATCCTGAACTCTCTCGTGCAGGCCGAAGGTTTCGAGAAATTCCTGCATGTGAAATACATGGGCACCAAGCGATTCGGCCTTGATGGCGGCGAAAGCCTGATCCCCGCGATGGAGCAAATCATCAAGCGCGGCGGCCAACTTGGCGTCGAAGACATCGTCATTGGCATGCCGCACCGTGGACGTCTTTCTGTCCTCGCGAACGTCATGCAAAAACCATACCGCGCGATTTTCAACGAATTCCAAGGCGGCTCTTCTAGCCCCGAGGACGTGGACGGTTCTGGCGACGTGAAATATCACCTTGGCGCATCGTCTGACCGCCAATTTGACGACAACACTGTGCACCTGTCGCTCACCGCGAACCCGTCGCACCTTGAGGCCGTGAACCCTGTTGTTCTGGGCAAGGTCCGCGCGAAGCAGGATCAAAAACACGACAAAGACCGCACAAAAGTGCTTGCGATCTTGCTGCACGGCGACGCGGCCTTCGCAGGCCAAGGCGTTGTAGCCGAAGGACTGGGCCTGTCAGGCCTCAAAGGTCACCGTACTGGCGGCACCATGCATATCATCGTGAATAACCAGATCGGCTTTACCACCGCGCCGCACTTCTCGCGCTCATCGCCCTACCCCACAGACATCGCGCTGATGGTTGAGGCACCAATTTTCCACGTCAACGGCGACGATCCAGAGGCGGTTGTGCATGCCGCCCGCGTCGCAACTGAGTTCCGCCAAAAGTTCCACAAAGACGTGGTTCTCGACATTATTTGCTACCGCAGGTTTGGTCACAACGAGGGCGATGAGCCCATGTTCACCAACCCTGTCATGTACAAAAAGATCAAAAAGCAAAAGACAACGCTCACGCTTTACACTGACCGCTTGATCAAAGACGGCCTCATCCCTGAGGGCGAGATCGAGGACATGAAAGCGGCGTTCCAAGCGCATTTGAACGCAGAGTTCGAAGTCGGCAAAGATTACAAACCCAACAAGGCCGATTGGCTCGACGGCAAGTGGTCGCATCTCGACAAGCAAAACAAGAAATACCAGCGCGGCAAAACCGCGATTAGCCCTGAAACAATGGCTCAAATCGGCCGTGCCCTAACAACACCACCCGAAAACTTCTCGCTGCACAAAACAGTTAGCCGCTTGCTCGAAGCAAAGGCGCAAATGTTTGAGACCGGCGAAGGGTTCGATTGGGCGACAGGCGAGGCGCTTGCTTTCGGCTCACTCCAAACCGAAGGTTACGGCGTTCGATTGTCAGGCCAAGACTGTACACGCGGGACATTCTCGCACCGCCATTCGGGGCTCATTAGCCAAGACAATGAAGACCGCTATTACCCGCTGAACCACATCCGCGAGGGGCAAGCGCAGTATGAAGTCATCGACTCGATGCTTTCCGAATACGCGGTTCTGGGCTTTGAATACGGCTACTCTTTGGCCGAGCCAAATGCGCTGACCCTGTGGGAAGCCCAGTTCGGCGACTTCGCCAACGGCGCGCAGATCATGTTCGACCAGTTCATCTCTTCGGGTGAAAGCAAATGGTTGCGCATGTCAGGCCTCGTTTGCCTTCTGCCGCACGGCTATGAAGGCCAAGGGCCAGAGCACTCATCTGCCCGCCTTGAACGCTTCCTCACCATGTGTGGCGGCGATAACTGGATCGTGGCGAACTGCACGACACCGGCCAATTACTTCCACATCCTGCGGCGCCAATTGCACCGCAGCTACCGCAAACCGCTGATCATGATGACGCCAAAGTCGCTGTTGCGGCACAAAATGGCAGTGTCAAAGGCGGAAGAATTCCAAACGGGATCGTCCTTCCACCGCGTCCTTTGGGACGATGCGCAGCACGGGAACTCTGACACCAAACTGGTGGCCGACGACAAAATCAAACGGGTCGTCATGTGCTCGGGCAAGGTCTACTTTGACCTTCTCGAAGAACGCGACGCACGCGGGATCACCGACGTCTACCTCCTGCGTTTTGAGCAGTTCTATCCGTTCCCCGCACAATCGGCGCTGAACGAACTCGAACGGTTCAAAAACGCCGATATGGTCTGGTGTCAGGAAGAGCCCAAAAACCAAGGTGCATGGGCCTTCATGGAGCCAAACATCGAATGGGTCCTCACAAGGATCAAAGCGAAAATCAAACGGCCCGCTTACGCAGGTCGCGCTGCCGCGGCATCTCCTGCCACAGGTCTCGCAAGCCGTCACAAAGCAGAACAAGCAGCCCTCGTAAACGATGCGCTGACAGTCGAAGGAACAAAATCATGAGCACCGAAGTCCGCGTCCCAACCCTTGGCGAATCCGTAACCGAGGCCACATTGGCCACTTGGTTCAAAAAAGCAGGCGATACTGTCGCTGTTGACGAAATGCTCTGCGAGCTTGAGACAGACAAAGTCACAGTCGAAGTTCCGTCACCTGTTGCAGGTGTCTTGTCCGAGATCGTCGCTGCCGAAGGCGAAACCGTCGGCGCAAACGCACTCTTGGCCCAAATCTCTGAGGGTGGCGAAGCCGCTGCACCAGCACCTGCCGCCAAGGCAGAGGCCCCAAAGGCCGAAGCCGCCCCCGCGCCAGTAACAGCACGCACTGACGTTGAAAACGCCCCATCCGCCAACAAGCTGATGGCCGAAAACAACCTTAAGGACGTTGCTGGTACGGGCAAAGATGGGCGCGTCATGAAAGAAGACGTGCTTAAGGCGCTTAGCGGGGCAGCTCCAGCACCAGCGGCCGCCCCAGCAGCACCGCGCGCAACAACCAATGCCGCCCGCGAAGAGCGCGTCAAGATGACCCGCCTGCGCCAAACCATCGCCAAGCGTCTCAAAGACAGCCAGAACACCGCAGCCATGCTCACCACCTATAACGAGGTCGACATGACCGCCGTGATGGACCTGCGCAACGAATATAAAGACCTGTTCTTTAAAAAGCATGGCGTCAAACTCGGCTTCATGTCCTTCTTCACCAAGGCCTGTATCCACGCCCTGAACGAAGTGCCCGAAGTGAACGCCGAAATCGACGGCACAGACGTTGTTTACAAAAACTACGTCAACATGGGCATCGCGGCTGGCACGCCAACAGGCCTCGTGGTCCCTGTGCTTAATGACGCCGACCAGATGTCCTTCGCTGGCATCGAGAAAGCGATTGCCGAAATGGGCGCCAAGGCCCGCGACGGCAAACTGTCGATGGCCGACATGTCAGGCGGCACATTCACCATCTCCAACGGTGGCGTCTACGGATCGCTCATGTCCTCGCCCATCCTGAACCCCCCGCAATCAGGCATCCTCGGCATGCACAAAATCCAAGACCGCCCGATGGCGATCAACGGCCAAGTCGTGATCCGCCCAATGATGTATCTGGCCCTCTCCTACGACCACCGGATCGTCGACGGCAAAGGCGCTGTGACCTTCCTCGTGCGGGTGAAAGAAGCGCTCGAAGATCCACGTCGGTTGTTGATGGATTTGTAATCTGTGCCACGAAGTGCAGAAATAAGAATTTCTCGGGCTGATGCTGTACGCGTCGGCCCATGGTCAAATTTATTTCGGTATCGCTGCCCGAAATGCCAGACCATTCAACCATTGCGCTTAATTTCAAAACTCATCCCTCCCAAAAACAAGTTCGATGCGCATGAGTGCCATGAGTGTTCAAATGTGTTTGTTCTAAAACGCGTATTTGGATCCGGTATCTTGTTCGTCTTCTTTTTCGTTTTTGCAATTGCACCAGTTTTCATTTCTGCAAGTATGATTGGTTCTCATTTGCTTAGTGACGTTCCCAGCCTAAGCTATTTCCACGAGTCGCGCGGCCACCGTGAACCAAATTTTCTCGGCTTTCTTTTAGTAGTTTTAGTTTTGGTACTCCCTGCAACTTGGATGGCAATGCAATTCGTAACACGGCTTATTAACCGGACAGTAAGTTTCCAAAATGACTGAAGAACAAACACCCCTTAAGGTTACGGTACATCCAATTCATCCTCGAAGACCCAACAACCAAACAATGCTCAAACTCACCCTCATCGCAACTCTCACGCTCCTTCCGATCCTAGCCATCCTCGCCACAATCCTGCTCGACGAACTCGGATGCCACGGCGGCACGGCAAACATGGGCCAAGACGAGGTGTTTTGCATGATCAAAGGGATCAACTTTGGTGCAGTCTACGAGACCGTCGGGTCTATCGCGTTTTTTGCAATCATCGCAGCCCCCCTCAGCCTGCTTTGGATTATCGGTGGCATCATCGTTTTCGTCCGCACAAAATTGCAGTTAAACAATGACATCAAAGTAAGCAAAGACCATATCCCGTCGCGGCCACCGCCAACGGCACCCTCTGCATGGCGACAACTCAACGATGACCTCCGATCAAGAAGGTCAACTTCGAGAGTAAGTCTAAAAGCGAGGACTGCTTTATTAGCGGTGGCCTTCGCGGTGGTTTTGCCACTGGTCCTATATTTTTATGTAATGCCAACAGGGTTCATCGCCTTCCTTTACCTCCTTGGATGTTTCAATGCATACCAACTTAATGAGGAGAGGAAGTGGTTTTTACAGGAGGAGATGCCAGTGAGCGCTTCTGAAATAATCCCGCCCCAACTCACCTACCGAGACTTAAACTACCTCGCTGGTTTCGCCCTGTGGTCATTTGCGATCGCTTGGACCATTAATCAACCGGATGAAACCGCTTGGAGAGCAGTTATGTCTGCTTTAACGATTGTCTGGGTATTTTCAGGCTTAGTACTGGCTCTCTACTTTAGCAGGTTCAAACTCCTGGCAGGCTTGCAAAGTAAACTCTTATGGATCGCTACTGTTGTGGCGTTTATTATGGTGAACGAGGGTTCCAAAACGAGCATGAATGGCTATCTCATTCTGGGTGCGGTTATCGCCCTCATCCATCTTGCGCTCGGCCTTAGACATCTCCGCATAGCCAAATGAAACTCACTATCATTGCAACCCTCACGGCCCTGCCCATCTTGGCCATCTTCGCCACAATCCTACTCGATGAACTGGGATGCTATGGCGGCACGGCGAACATGGGGCAAGATGAGGTGTTCTGCATGATCAAAGGTATCAACTTCGGCCATTTCTATGAGGCGGTTGGATCTATCGCGTTCTTCACCATTATACTTGCGCCACTGAGCCTGTTTTGGATCATCGGCGGCGTCGTTCTTTTCATCCGCACAAAAAGGAAAGCGGCATGACACCCGAACTCACCGTCCTCACCTATGCAGCCCTCCTGCAATGCATCCAGTTCGCCCTCATGGCGATCCCTGCAAACTTAGAACTTGGCGTTGGCAAAACCGCCTCGCCGCGTGATCTCGACCGTTTGGGCAAACCCATAATCGAGCTGTTGTCGGTGAAAACCGCCCGCCTTGCCCGCGCCATGAACAACCACTTCGAGGCGCTGATCCTTTTCGGCATCGCGATCACAGTGATCAGCCTTGCCGACAAAACCAACGCTATCACCACCGCCTGCGCCTACACTTACCTTGGCGCGCGCGTCCTCTACATCCCCGCCTACTATTTCGGATGGACCCCGTGGCGGTCCTACATCTGGTTTGTCGGATTTTTCGCAACGCTGGCCATTCTGGTCATCGCAATCATATAGTAATTTCAGTGCACGCTCTGTGCACGCGCGGTGCACAGGTTGTGACACAGCGAAACGACCAAGGAGAGACCCAATGTCCAGCTATGATGTCATCGTGATCGGCGCAGGCCCCGGCGGCTATGTATCCGCCATTCGCTGCGCCCAACTCGGCCTAAAAACCGCAATCGTGGAAGGTCGCGAAACCCTCGGCGGCACCTGCCTGAACGTGGGTTGTATCCCGTCCAAGGCGATGCTGCACGCCACCGAGATGCTGCACGAAGCAGAGCACAATTTCGCCGAGATGGGCCTCAAGGGCAAAGCGCCCTCCGTCGACTGGAAACAGATGCTTACCTACAAAGATAACGTGGTTGGTCAAAACACTGGCGGCATCGAATTTTTGATGAAAAAGAACAAGATAACTTGGATCAAGGGCTGGGCATCGATCCCCGCTGCGGGTCAGGTCAAGGTCGGTGATGACGTCCATGAGGCCAAGCATATCATCGTTGCATCTGGCTCCGAGCCTGCCTCGCTCAAGGGCGTTGAGGTAGACGAGAAAACCGTTGTGACCTCCACTGGCGCACTGGAACTTGGCAAAATCCCTAAGTCTCTCGTTGTCATCGGCGCAGGTGTGATCGGGCTTGAGCTGGGTTCCGTCTACGCCCGCCTTGGCGCAGACGTGACAGTCATCGAATTCCTTGACACCATCACCCCAGGCATGGACGCAGATGTCGTACGCGCCTTCAAAAGAACCTTAGAGAAACAAGGTCTTAAGTTCATCATGGGTGCCGCCGTGCAAGGCACCGAGATCAAGAACAACAAGGCCACCGTCACTTACAAACTGCGTAAAGACGACTCGGAGCACACGTTACAAGCCGACACCGTCCTTGTCGCAACGGGCCGCAAACCCTTCACTAAGGGTCTTGGTTTAGAAGAGTTGGGCGTCGCTATTTCAGAACGCGGCCAGATCAAAACCGACGATCACTACCGCACGAATGTTGCTGGCATCTATGCCATCGGTGACGCGATCGATGGTCCGATGCTCGCGCATAAGGCGGAGGACGAAGGAATGGCCGTCGCAGAAGGCATCGCAGGCCAGCACCCGCATGTGAACTACAACGTCATTCCAGGTGTCATCTATACCCATCCAGAGGTCGGCACGGTTGGCAAAACCGAAGACGCTTTGAAAGCAGAAGGCCGCGCCATCAAGGTCGGTAAATTCAGCTTTATGGGCAACGCACGCGCCAAGGCGAACTTTATGGGCGACGGCTTTGTCAAAATCATCGCCGATAAGGAAACGGACCGCATTCTGGGTGCCGCAATCATTGGCCCAATGGCTGGCGATTTGATCCATGAGATATGCGTCGCGATGGAATTTGGTGCCGCAGCCGAAGACCTCGCGCGCACCTGCCACGCGCACCCGACCTATTCTGAGGCCGTACGCGAAGCAGCCCTTGCCTGTGGCAACGGCGCAATCCACGCGTAAGATATTGATATCCAGGGTGAACGCGGAATAACCCGCGTTCGCCTACCCCTTCAAAAGCCGCAAACCCTGCGTCGCATCTGATCTGATCGCCAGCCGCAATCCTGGTTCATCCCCAGCCTTTAACGCTGCCAAAATCAACCGATGATTATGCGGTGGATCGGTGCGGTTCAGTCGCCCGTAAAGCGCGCGCATCGTCGGCCCAAGTTGCAGCCAAACCGTCTCGGTCATCGCCAACATCGCAGGCGCTTGGGCGCGCAGGTAAAGTGTGCGGTGGAACTCCAAGTTCATCCGAATATAGCCTGTCGCATCATGCCGCGCGATCATTTGGCTGACGCCGTTATTGATCGCCTCAAGCCGTTCAATCAAGGCAAAGTGAGCACGCGGTAACGCGCGACTGGCCAACTCAGGCTCCAACAATGCCCGCAAAGTCGCCAGTTCCTCAATCCGTTCATTCGACAATTCAGGGGTCGAGACACGCCCCGAAGACGAGAGAAATAACGCCCCCTCCGCAGCCAACCTGCGCACCGCCTCGCGGGCGGGCGTCATCGAGACATCAAAATTCTTACCGATTCCCCGTATGGTTAATGCCTCACCAGGGCCAATCTCGCCATGCATGATACGCTGGCGCAACGTGCGGTACACGCGCTCATGAGCGGGGGTTGAGGGGTCAATGGCACGAGGTTGAGACAACATGCCCCTTTGTGATCACAACGTCAGGCTGGGTCAATCACCGAAGTTGACGCGGTGCAATTGATCGCCGTTTTTCTTAAGCCAAATGCGATGCCGATCATAATCTGGGCAAATGCGCGCAACTACAGCCCAAAACGCATCCGAATGGTTCATCTCGACCAAATGCGCCGCCTCGTGGGCAGCGACATAGTGCAAGACCTCGTGCGGGGCCATAATCAACCGCCACGAATACATCAGCACCCCCTCAGAGGAGCATGACCCCCAACGCGACCGTGTATCGCGGATACTTAAGCGATTGTATCTCTTACCCAATTGGGCAGCGTAGAAATCCGAGGCGGCCGCCAATTCATCCCGCGCTTTCGTTTTCAAAAACGCCTTGGCCCGCACCCCTGCTGTTACCTCATCAGGCACGTGCAGCACACCGTCACGCAGGACAGTGCGCTTCACCTGCCCCGCAACGACAGGCAGTTCACCGCCAAGGTATGGGACAGCCCCACCGGCATGGACAGCTGCCATCGGTGCAAGCTTAATCAGGTGTGTCCGCAGCCAAATTTCGCGAGTCTCAAGGAAATGAATCCCCTCGCGCAACGGGCTTCTCTTGGGAATCGTCAGCGTCACCCGCCCGTCAAGCCGTGACACGCGCAGCGACAACCGCTTGGCCCGCGCAGATTTCACTACTTTTACATCAATCGGGGGGTTGCCATGAAGCCTATGAACGCTCATATCCTGCTTTCTCATTAAACCAACGCCAAAGCCTTTGACACTATCTGTTTCATATGGCACGAGGCCTTGATGCGCTACAAGCGCGACCAGAATTTGAAGGGGTATTACATGCCTAAGGAAGAATGGGGCACAAAGCGCCTTTGCCCGGAAACCGGCAAGCGCTTTTACGACCTGAACGCGAAACCGATCATCAGCCCATACACTGGCAAAGAAGTGGCAGTCGACACTTCCAAAACCCGTACGATGGTTGCTGACGCAGAAGATGCGCAGACCACAAAAATGCAAGTGGCGGACGAAGAGGACGATCTCGTACTCGACGACGAAGAAGATGATGATGACGTTGATCTGGCCGATGATGTGCTGGACGACGATGACGATGATACAGTGAGCCTTGACGAATTGGCTGACGTAGCGGTCAACGACGACGAATAAATCGAAAAGCTGGGCGAGATTACACCTTGATCTCGCCTCGCTAGCTGCTAGATAGCGGCACAGGTTTGGGGCCTTAGCTCAGCTGGGAGAGCGCTTGCATGGCATGCAAGAGGTCAGGGGTTCGATCCCCCTAGGCTCCACCAAATCCTTCTTGATAAATACAGCATTTTAGTTCCTGTTTGCAGGGAAATTGGCGATTTTGCGATAGCCACTCAATTGAGCAGGCTAGATTGGCGAATTGCATGCTGTCGCAGGCACGGGCACTTTACGCATAATCGGAAACCATCGACATTACGATTCTTGATCGGCGCGACTTTTATTGCGTCAAATGGGCTGTTTGTTACTGACGGAATGGCCAGCGTGCGACTTGCTCAAGGTGATAAATCCAACCGCTGGCGGTATATGGTCGCTCCCTCGCAAATGTATGAGCGCGACAACTACCGATGTCTAAACCTCGATATCTGCGAGAAGGTTTGCAAAAGAGGCCCCGTGCATATCGCGATCCGCAGCCGTGCCTTGAATATTCGGCCTTGGTAGGCTGAATTTCACGACGTGAAGATCCGCAAGATCGAACCGCTTGAGCGTCGCAGGCGCAATCTGAAAAAGCGACGCGACACCCTCAGTGCTGAGCGCTTTGCTTACCTGCTCATACGCCTCCGCACTCCCACAAAAGATATCTATTGTCAGCCAAAATGGCCCCGCGTTCTTTGATCGGACTTTGTCCGCCACAACTGCAAGGCGGGTCATGGTGCGATGTCCTCAACGGTCAGGCGGAATGCGTCCATTGGGCTGTCGATCTCCAGCAAATGATTGAGGCAAAACTCGTGGATCGCCCCGCGTGGCATTTCAGGTGGAGAGAACGGAAAAGCAAAGGTTGGCATTTCTTCCTGCTCGGTCAAAGGGTGGTGCAAAAGATAGGGGTTCAGCATCTTGGCAACCTCACGTGACAGCGCCTCAGTCTCGGCCGTCACAATCCCCATCACGCCAATTTCAGTGCCGACGACATGGGCGGTATCTAACGGCCCGAGGGTCGCGTCAGCGCCGATAAGGCGTAGTTCAATCGCGAATGCGCCATCAACCCGCGCCTTTGCTTTCGCCGTGCATTTGGCCACAATGTCATCGCACCAAGTGCGAATGTTTTTGACGTAATGCGCATCTCGGACCAGCACCAAAGACACCGTCTGAAATCCAACCCGCCGCGCCCCTTCTAGCTTGACCGTATAGCGATCCGACACGATCCATTCGGAGCCAGTGACACGGACCTCGCGGTCATTCAGGGCGGTATAAGTCGCCCCACGCACATCCAAATGTCCGCCCGGTTCATAGAGGATATGCGGATCGGAATTTTCGTAGAGCATATGCGCAGAGACAGTCCGCGGCGTTGCACGCGCCTCTGCACCCATAGGCGTCATGGTGAAACCCTCCGCATCAAATGCGATCATGATTGTGCCTGAATTCGGGCTGGTGGTGGCTAGCGCCCCGCATTCTCCGATCTTGGCACCATGCCAACAACCGCCCGCATGACAGCCTCGCGCCAGCGGCAGCGCCGAGATAATCGCCGTATCCGTCGTGCGACCTGCGATGATAATATCCGCACCTGTGTTCAACGCCTCTTGGATTTGCTCGGCCCCAGCGAGGGCCACGATATTGGTGCATTCGAGTAGCAAGGTGTCGGAGATTTCGGGGGCGGCAGGCAATGGCGTAATCCGCCCTGCCCTCAATGCCGCGACCATCGTTTGGTTATCCTGCCCGCTTTTCAGTACGGCAAGGCGCAGGCTTTCACCTGTCTCCGCCGCGATTTCGCGGGTGATCTCCACCAACCAGTCAACCGCATCGTCAGCACCACACGTACCCGCTGTGCCAATGACCAAAGGCACGCCTGCCTCGGCCCTTGCGGCCATCAACTCGCGCCACTCCGCCTTGGTGGAATTGCGCGAATATTTTGATGTGCCGGTGCCCAGATAATGGGGTCCTGAATCCGTCGAGCCGCCGTCAATCGCGATGATGTCTGGCTTTTGCGCAATCCCGCGCGCAAGCGCCGCGCGGTCATAACCAAGGCCCAGCGCACCCGACGGGATCAGAACTTTTACCATTAGTCAGAGACCCTTTGTGGTTTAGTCAGGAAGCGGCGCAGGAAGATAGGTGCAATGAACCCAAGCACAGCCGCGACAATTAGACCTGTCGAGATGCTAGACCCAAACAAATAGGTCCAATCGCCATCCGACAGCACCATCGCATCGCGCAAGGATTTCTCCATCGCATTGCCCAACAGGATGCCCATGATCACTGGCACCGTTGGGATATCGAGCTTGCGCAGAACATATCCCATCACACCAAAACCAACGACAAGCAGCAGATCAAAGTAGCTGCCCGTCAGCGAGTAAATCCCGACAAAGCTGATCATCGTCACACCGGGCATCAGGACCGCAGGCGGCACTTGCAGGATTTTTACGAAGATTTTGACCATCGGCACGTTCATTGCCAAAAGCACAAAGTTCGAGATCAGCAGCGAGGCGATCAGGCCCCAAACCACGTCAGGACGATCGGTGAACAGCGTCGGACCAGGTGTGATATTGAGCGTCATGAGCACAGCCAACAGCACCGCCGTTGTCCCTGATCCGGGCACACCAAGCGTCAACATCGGCACCAGCGCACCACCCGCAGCAGCGTTATTTCCCGCCTCTGGGGCTGCGACGCCCTTGACCGCCCCTTTGCCAAATCCGCCTTTTTCACCCGCGATGGACTTCTCCATCATATAGGTCAGGAAACTACCCAAGGACGCGCCCGCACCGGGCAGAACCCCTGCGATAAAGCCAAGCACGGAAGAACGCAGCATCGTCCATTTGGTCTCCCAAATATCGCGCCAAGGCACGGTGACCTTGTCGAGCTTTACACCCAAGGCGCCGGATTTGCCGTGGCTTTCGATGAAGAAGAAAACTTCGGAAACCGCGAACAGTCCCACAATCGCCACAAGGAAATCGACTCCATCCATGAGGTGCAGATTGCCCCCCGTCAGGCGCGGCATGCCAGAGTTCGGGTCAAGCCCGATCATAGCGATCATCAGGCCAAAACAGGACGCAAGTGCTGCCTTCGCTTGGTTATTGGACGAAATACCTCCGAGGGTTGAGAAAGCCAGCAGGTAAAGCGCGAAGTATTCCGCAGGCCCAAATTGGTAAGCGATACGGCTAAGCATTGGCGCGAGGAACGCGAGGCCAATCGTTGCGAGCAGTGCGCCAACAAAAGACGCCACGCCAGAGATCACCAGCGCATCACCCGCGCGGCCTTGTTTGGCCATCGGATAGCCATCAAGCGTGGTCATCAACGCAGGCTCGTCGCCCGGAATATTGAGCAGGATCGACGAAATTCGCCCGCCATACATCGCGCCGTAATAGATCGACGTCAGCAGCACGAGCGCCGCTGTTGCATCGAGGCCAAGGGTAAACGTCAGCGGGATCATAATCGCCACGCCGTTTGATGGCCCCAGCCCCGGCAACGCACCAATGATCGTGCCAAGAAAACAACCGATTACAGCAAGGAAAAGCGTCCAAGGCGAGAAAGCGATCTCAAAGCCCATCGCGAGGTTTGAAAAGATATCCATTTAGAGACCCATCCCTTTTGGTAGACCAGACAGGCCAAGCCCCAAGATAAACTTGAACAGCACGAACAACCCAATCGAGAGGCCGATCCCAGCAAGGGCGGCAAAACGCGGGCGCGGCGAAATCTGATAGCTGATCGCACCAGCGACAACAGCCGTCGGGATCAAAAAGCCAACAGGCTTCAGCGCGTAAGAATAGCCGATGAGCAAAGCGACACTGATAGCAATCGACAGCAGGGTATAACCCTCGGGCCAATCAGGTTCGGCATCGGGGCGCAAGATCATCACGCCGCCACAGATCACAGCGACAACCGCCACAATGATCGGAAATGTTTTAGACCCAACAGGGTCCGACAAGAAGCTGGCCTGTATCTGCGTGGCGCTCATGATATACATGAACGCCACCAGAATTGTGACCAGACCAAAGATACGGTCTGTCAGGCGTGTCATTTTACTGGATCACACCGATTTTGCGGGACAACTCTTCTGTCTCTGCAACAACGCCATCAACCCAAGACTGGAAATCGCCACCAACTTTGGTGAACGGTGCAAGGCCGTTGTCGACCATGGCTTGCTTCCACTCTGCGCTGTCTGCAACAGCCTGAAGACGATCTGCCCATTTCTGGAAATCGGCGTCAGAAATGCCACCCGGTACGTAGAGACCGCGCCAGTTGACCGCAACAACATCAAAGCCCTGCTCGATTGCAGTTGGGATGTCGTCAAAGCCCGGTACGCGCTCTTCGGTCAGAACAGCAAGAACACGGACTTCGCCAGAGTTCACAAAACCAACGATCTCGGACATGTCGCCTGTCATCGCTTGTGTGAAACCACCAACAGTCTGCGTGATCGCATCTGCACCACCGTCAACACCGATGTATTTGATCGCTGTGATGTCGTCAAAACCAGCGGCAAGCATCACCTGCAAAGGCTTCATGTGGTCAAAACCACCAACGGCAGAACCGCCAGCAAATGCAACCGAACCTGGATCAGCTTTGATCGCTTCGACCATGTCACCAAGTGTTTGGAATGGGCTGTCAGCAGCGACAACGATCACACCTGGATCGGCACCGATCGCACCAACAAAGCGCACCTGATCAGCAGTTGCACCGCCGTAAGCGTTTTGCGCCAAACGCGTTGTCGTCGCAGAGGACGCCGCAACGATCAATTCGGCGTCGTCGTTACGCTCGTTGACAACAGTGCTAAACGCCAAGCCGCCGCCAGCACCAGCAAGGTTGGTGACCTGAACAGGCGCGTCAACTTGACCGATGTCGAAAAGGATTTTGCCGATCTGACGGCACGTGAAGTCCCATCCACCACCAGGGTTCGCAGGCGCGATGCACTCAGCCGCGGACGCAGCAGTTGTGGCACCAAGGCCCAAAACAGCACTCGTCACGAGCGCCTTGAAAAGACGATTTGTCATGTAGTTTCCTCCCGTTTGACATGGCGGATTTCCCCGCCCATGTTGACAGCCAAACGCCCCAACCTGACACCAACCTGTCACGCCCCCAAAAAGGTTACCCATGCGCTATCTGCTGATTGAGGATAATTCCAAGCTTGCAGGCGCTGTCGTGGAGCGGTTGCAACTCGATGGACACGCGGTGGATCATGCGGATACACTTGCAGGGGCGGACGCCTGCATCGCGGTTGCCGATTACGATCTGATATTGCTCGACATTATGCTGCCAGATGGCGATGGGCGCAGCTTCCTTGAACGGCACCGACGGGCGGAAAAACGCACGCCAATCATCGTCATCACGGCCCGTTCTGCGGTGTCCGATCGGGTCAGTTTACTCGACCTCGGGGCCGACGATTACCTGACAAAACCTTTCGACTTTTCCGAGCTAGAGGCCCGCTGCCGCGCCGTTTTACGCCGTCAAAGTGGGGCAGCAGCCAACCAAAAGACATTCGCAGACACCGTTCTTGATTCGACAAAAGGCGAAATCACTTGGGGCGATCAAGCCGTGGCCTTGCGCAACCGCGAACTGCGTCTGCTCGAAATCTTCTACAATGCACCGGGCCAAGTATTCTCAAAAACCCACCTGATGGACAGGCTGTTTGCTTTCTCAGACGGAGCCTCTGAAAATGCGATCGAGGTCTATGTAGGGCGCTTGCGCAAGCGCCTCGAAGGATCAGGCGCAACATTGGAAACCGTGCGCGGCATGGGCTACCGCTTGGTCGCGCGATGAAGGTTCAAGGCTCTATTCGCAGACGGCTGTTTTTCCAACTTGCGGGCATTGCGGCGCTCTTGTCGATGACGTTCTTTTTCACCCTGCGCGAGGTGGCCGAACGGACAGCAGAAGGCACCCAAGACAGCATCATCGCGGCCTCGGCCACCGCCATTGCCGACAGCCTGCGCAGCGACGACGGAGAGGTTTCGCTCGAACTGCCCTACTCTGCACTTTCCATGCTTGGCACGGTCAGCGAAGACCGCGTTTTTTACCATGTTGTCGTCAGCGGCAAGAGTTTGACAGGCTATAGCGACCTGCCTCCACCATCATCAGTCCCGCGTCCCGGATTTCCAGTTTTCGGCACCTTCAACTATCGCGGCGATCAGGTCCGCTCGGTCTCTGTCATGCGCCCCGTAGGTTCTGCCGCACAATCAGCAAACGTCATCGTAACCGTCGCCCAAACGCGGTTGGGCCTAGAGGCCACATCGCGGCGGATCACCACGACAGCCACGGGTGTAGGCGTTGGCTTCTTCTTACTGGCAACAGCACTTAGCCTTTGGGCCGCGAGCAGCGCCTTGGCCCCCATCGACCGCATGACCGCGGCAGTCACACGGCGCGGTCCAAAGGATCTACGCCCAGTCACCGCCGAAACGCCAACCGAGCTGGCCCCCCTTGTCGAAGCGCTCAATAGCTTCATGGCGCGACTGCGCACTTCACTGGGACGCAGCGAAGATTTCATCGCCGAGGCCGCGCACCGCGTGCGCACCCCGCTTGCCACCGTGCGTACCCAAGCCGAAATCACCCACCGCAAACTCAACAAGCCCGAGCATAAGAAAGCGATCCGCGAAATGATCCGTGCGATTGACGAAAGCGCGCGGTCGGCGGGCCAAATGCTTGATCATGCGATGGTGACATTTCGCGCCGATAGCCTCGCGCAAGACAAACTCGACATGGTCACTTTACTTGCGGAAACCTGCGACAGGCTGGGCCCTACGGCGGACCTGAAAGACATCACGATACACCGCGCCTTTGGTCACGATCCGATTTATTTCCAAGGGGACGGCATCTTGCTGCAAGCCGCCCTGCAAAACATTCTCGACAACGCCATCAAATACTCACCCGAAGACAGCGACATCACGGCCACCGCAGAGATCGGTGACACTATTCGACTGTCCATCACCGACCAAGGACGCGGGTTTGGCGAAACCGATATGACACGTGTGACGACGCGCTATCAACGTGGCGCGAACGTTGGCGATATCGTCGGCTCTGGCCTTGGCCTAACAATCGCGGATGAGGTTGCGCGCGCGCACGGTGGCGGCATCGAAATCATTCAAAATCCAGAAGGGACTGGCACATGCGTTTGCCTATTCTTGCCGCGTTAGGCCTCGCGGCTCTGGCCCTTGCAACACCCGCAACTGCCTTCGAGATCGAAGAACACCGCAGCTATCCTGCCGCGAATGAACTTGGCGTTTTTCGGATCATCTCAACAGCCGACCTTGGTATTTTCGATCCGATTCTTCGTGCGTTCCAGGCCACCCAACCCAATCTGACGATTGAATATACTGTGACGGGAACGACCGATCTGATGCAGGCGATCGAAGTGGAAGGGGCTCAGTTTGATCTGGCCATCTCATCTGCAATGGATTTGCAGACCAAACTGGCCAATGACGGTTTTGCACAGACCTATGACGGGGCGTCTGGCCTGCCGACATGGGCAAATTGGCGCGATCAGGTCTTTGCCTTTACCCAAGAACCCGCCGTATTGGTGGTTTCAGACGCATTCTTTGATGCGGGCGAAGCCCCCCGAAACCGTGACGAGTTGATCGAAGTTTTGCGCGCTGATCCCGAACGGTTCTATGGCCGCGTCGGGACATATGACGTGCGCACCTCTGGCTTTGGATACCTGATGGCCACCCAAGACAGCCGCAACAGCGACGCATTCTGGCGATTGATGGAAGTGATGGGGCGGCTCGACGCCCAACTTTATTGTTGCTCTGGCGAAATGATCCGCGACGTCGCAAGCGGCAAACTTGGCCTCGCCTATAATGTGCTTGGCAGCTACGCCGCGACAGAAATGACCACGACCAAGGGATTCTATATCATTGAACTTGATGACTACGTGAACGTTATGCTGCGGACATCGTTGATCCCGAAAACCGCCAAGAACACGCAGGCCGCCCATGCCATGATCGAGTTTCTCTCGCGCCTCAATCAGCGGCCAGATTTGGTCGAGGCGTCGGGCCTACCACCAATCGATACGGATGCATTGCAGGCCAATTCATCGCTCCGCCCCATCCGCTTTGGTCCGGGGCTTCTGGTATTCATGGATCAACTCAAACGGCGAAACTTTTTGCGAAATTGGGAAAACTCGCTCGTTCAGGATCCCTGATCTGCTCATTCGCGCTGTCTATACGATCAGGACTTGCTTATTTGGAGCACGCAACTTAATCGGACACCCCACAACACCCAATCAACACATGAAAAGAGCCGTAAAATGCAAACGCCCTTTTACCTGATTGATAAATCAAAGCTTCTTCTCAATCTGGAAAAAATCGCGTGGTTGCGAGAGAAATCAGGCGCGAAATCTTTGCTTGCGCTAAAATGTTTTGCCACATGGTCGGTGTTCGATTTCATGGCCGACTACATGGACGGCTCAACCTCTTCGTCGCTTTATGAGGTCCGACTTGGTGCCGAGAAATTTCGCGGTGAAACGCACGCCTATTCCGTGGCCTATGCTGATCATGAAATCGCAGAAGTTTTGGACCACGCCGACAAAATCATCTTCAATTCCATCGGGCAATTGACCCGATTTGAAACCCAATCTGTGGGGCACACGCGCGGCTTGCGCGTCAATCCGGGTGTATCGACCTCTGGCTTTGACCTCGCCGACCCCGCCCGTCCGTTTAGCCGTTTGGGCGAACATGACCCCGCGCTGGTGGCGTCGGTCGCAGATAAAATCAGTGGCCTGATGTTTCACAACAACTGTGAAAACGACGACTTCGCTCGGTTTGACGAGATGCTCACTTTGATCGAGGACCGTTTTGGCGCGACGATCAAGAAGATGGACTGGATTAGTCTTGGGGGCGGCATCCACTTCACGGGGGAAGGTTATCCGCTTGCTAAACTCGCCGCTCGACTGAAGAAGCTCAGCGCGGACTATGGCGTGCAGGTTTACCTTGAACCGGGTGAGGCGGCCATTACGGGTGCGGCGACACTTGAGGTGACGGTGCTGGACACAATGTATAACGGCAAAAACCTTGCCATCGTAGATAGTTCCATCGAAGCCCATATGCTGGATTTGTTAATCTACCGCGAAAATGCGAAAGTGACCCCGAACACGGGCGATCAAGAATGGATGATTTGCGGTAAATCCTGTCTTGCTGGCGATATCTTTGGTGAATTCCGCTTTGACGCGCCGCTTAAGGCAGGCGACCGCGTTTCGTTTCAAGACGCGGCAGGATACACGATGGTCAAGAAAAACTGGTTCAACGGGGTTAAAATGCCTAGCATTGCAATTCGTGAGCTGGATGGCACGATCCACATGGTGCGCGACTTCGACTACGACGATTTCGCCGCCGCCCTTTCCTAAATCCCAACCAACCATAAGAGGTCTCTTGGATACATGAAACGCAACGTTCTTATCATTGGCGCAGGTGGCGTCGCTCAGGTCGTGGCGCATAAATGCGCGCAAAACAACGGTGTTTTGGGGGATTTGCATATCGCCAGTCGGACCGTTTCCAAATGCGAAGCGATCATTGCAAGCGTGCATGCAAAAGCCGAGATGAAACAGGACGGGGTGTTTGAGGCGCATGCCTTGGATGCGATGGACACAAGTGCGGTTGCCGCGCTGATCGGCACCACAGGGGCGCAGATTGTGATTAACGTGGGCTCGCCCTTTGTGAACATGACCGTGCTAGAGGCCTGTATCCAAACTAAAACCGCTTATATCGATACCGCGATCCACGAAGACCCCAGCAAGATTTGCGAAACGCCCCCGTGGTATGGCAACTACGAATGGAAGCGCCGCGAGGCATGTGCGCAGGCAGGTGTGACCGCGATCCTTGGTGCGGGCTTTGATCCGGGTATGGTCAACGCGTTTGCCCGTTTTGCGATTGATGAATTCATGGATGAAGTGAAATCCATCGACATCGTGGACATTAACGCAGGTTCCCACGGCAAGTATTTCTCGACCAACTTTGATCCCGAAATCAACTTTCGCGAGTTCACAGGTACGGTTTATAGCTGGCAGTCGGGTCACTGGGTCGAGAACAAGATGTTCGAGGTCGGCCGCGAATGGGATTTGCCCGTAGTAGGCAAGCAAAAGGCCTATATGTCTGGCCACGACGAGGTCCATTCACTGGCCGCGAACTATCCGCAGGCGGATATCCGTTTCTGGATGGGCTTTGGCGATCACTATATTAACGTGTTTTCGGTGCTTCAAAACCTTGGGCTATTGTCCGAACAACCCGTCGTCACCGCCGAGGGGTTAGAGGTTGTTCCGCTCAAACTGGTCAAAGCTGTGCTGCCTGACCCAAGCAGCCTTGCGCCGAACTATACTGGCAAAACCTGCATCGGTGATCTGGTGAAGGGAACGAAGGACGGCAAAGACGTCGAAGTCTTTGTCTACAACGTTGCCGATCACAAGGACGCCTATAACGAAGTCGGCAGTCAGGGCATTTCCTACACAGCGGGCGTGCCCCCTGTGGCGATGGCGATGCTGATTGCAGATGGCACCTATGACCACGGCAAGATGATGAATGTTGAGGAACTGGCGCCAAAGCCGCTCTTTACCCTGCTCGACGCCATCGGTCTGCCAACCCGCGTCAAAACCGATGATGCCGACTGTGCTTGGCATGAAGCCATCTAAGCTTACGAATGGCGGTAGGTTCCAATGGAGCCTGCCGCCAAAATCTTAGCTCATCCACTGACCGCCGTCGACGTTGTAGCATTGCGCGACGATGTATTTCGCCTCGTCCGTCGCCAAGAAAATCGCCATGCCTGTCAAATCCTCGGCAATCCCCATCCGACCGAACGGGACGCTTTCACCGACTTCTTTCTTCTTCTGACCGGGTGCCTTGTTCTCATATTTCGCAAAGAACGCATCAACGTCGTCCCAATGTTCGCCATCCACCACACCAGGTGCAATGGCATTTACGTTGATCCCGTGCTCGATCAGATTAAGACCCGCACTTTGCGTCAGAGAAATCACCGCCGCTTTTGTCGCACAGTATACAGAGACAAGCGCCTCTCCACGACGGCCCGCTTGGCTGGCCATATTGATGATCTTACCGCCTTTGCCACGCGCGATCATGTGTTTGGCCACCGCCTGCATGGTAAAGAAGGTGCCTGCGACGTTCACTTGAAAGGTGCGGTCATAATCAGTGCGGGTAACCTCAACGATTGGGGCCGCTGAAAACAGTGCCGCGTTGTTGATCAAAATATCGATGCCGCCCAGCGCTTCGGCGGCAAACGCCACGGCGCGGTCGATGCTCTCTTGATTGCTTACGTCGATCTCAACCGCAATCGCCGCATCGCCGATTTCGGCGGCAGCGGACTGTGCACGCTCTATATTAATGTCGGCGATTGCGACCCGCGCACCTTCGCGCACATATGCCTTTGCAAATTCAAATCCGATGCCGCGTGCGGCGCCTGTTATAAATGCCGTCTTTCCGCTTAGTCTCATGTCTCGCGCCCTCAGATTAAATTCCTGAAAACGACACTACTATATACTAGGTTTTCGGAAAGCGGGTTTTTGGCCACCTAAGCGCCGTTGTTATGGAACACGCAACCGTCGGTCATCAGGTCAGGCGGCGTCAGGCAAAGACCTCTGGCGACTTTCCATGCGGCCAACACCTTTGGCACATAGGCTCGTGTTTCTGCATATGGGGGCACGCCAGCATTGTCGCGCACCGATCCTTCGCCCGCATTATAACCTGCAAGCACGAGAATAGGGTCATTGTCGAAATGTTTCATCAGCCAAGCAAGATAAGCAACGCCGCCTTTGATGTTATCGGCGGGGTTCATACTATCAGTCACACCAAACCGCGCGGCGGTCGCAGGCATCAATTGCATAAGCCCCTGCGCCCCTGCCCCACTGGTCGCCTAGGTCTGGCCTGCGCTTTCCACGGAAATAAGCGCAAGAACCAGCGCGGGCGACACATTCGTACCCACTGTTGCGCGCAAAATATCTAGGCCGTGCTGATTTGCGATAGATTGGAGTGTCTGCAAACGCGGCGTCGACACACCTTTGCCATCAGGGGCCTTATCCATTTCTTGTAATGCTATTTCCAACCGCCCCGGACCAGTATCAGAAAGCTTTGGCGAAACGGCCACCCAAAACCATTCCAAACCCGTGATCTTTGGCGCAGCTGCTTGTGGCGCAGCCGCTGAAACGGCGGTACCCGCGGCTGAAGGTGCAGAAGGGGCGCGTGGGGCGTTCGGATCTATCTGAACCGTAATGCGACGAGTCGCCCCTGCGCTTGGCACAGTGACCCTTTTAAAGCTGAAATCGCGCTGCAATCGGGATGATTCAGCGAATCCTTGAGATGCCACGAGAGAAAAACACGTCAGAAACGCGTAAAATGATGAACGAACCATAAAGCTGCTGCCTGATATTTCTTTTTATTGAACTCACACTTGCAGAATCGGCCCCCAAAATCGAGCGATTTGCCTAAAATGCCGTCCATTTGCGGCGGTTTCGACACAATTGCCTCACCTCGTTAACACTTCGTTCACTCACTTCAATCTTTTAAATCATTTAAATTCAATGCATTAGCCTGAAATTTCGATCTTTTTTCACTCCGTCCAAAATAGTGCGATTGGCGTCAAACTCCCGCCCCATTCAAAGTGCAAAAGTAACTCATCCAAGACGGGGACGGGCCAACAAGAGGCCGGCCTGAACTGAACCGGCGAGGTAGAAAATTGAAATCTAGCGATACCCTGAGGAGGGACTACAGTGCTTAACTTTATCAAAAATTTCCGCAACGACGAAGACGGCGCAGTAACAGTTGACTGGGTTGTTTTGACAGCCGCAATCGTTCTGCTTGGCGCAGCAATTGCAGCCACAGTACGTACTGGTGCAGCAGACCTTGCTGGCGACATCCAGACATCTTTGACAGACTTCGAAGTTGTTATCCCACAGCCATAAATTATGGTTTAGCCTAATGGGCTAGCGATTTGGCCGCCTCACGGAAACGTGGGGCGGCTTTGTCGTGGGGAATTTTTGGCAGAATAAAACCTTTATAAGAGCAAGACTTCGCCTTAGTCATGCCGCATTAGTGGGCGAAAACAGTTTCAAGCAACCAACAAAACTGGAACACCCTATGCGTAACATTATTTCTAAATTCTTCCGTAGCGAAACAGGTGCGGTCACTGTCGATTGGGTTGTACTTACAGCCGCGATCGTATTTCTCGGAGCAGGCGTAGCCGTCCTCGTTAGAACCGGCCCACTCGACCTGAGCGATCGTGTAGGCGTAGCGCTTACCAATTATCAGGTTGAATAAAAAACGAGGGAGACTTCGGTCTCCTAAACTTAAAAAGTAAGAGGTACACAATGCGTGCATTATTTGGACTGGTACTCCAGAGGTGGTCCTAGATTTTAGACCAGTTTGCAGCCTTGTTAAGATGGATCAGGGTTTCATTTAGGCTGCTAATCTCATTGGTTCTGTTTTGCTGTCATAAGCCTCATCGGGGGTCAATATGCCGTGCGTCGAATGGGGGCGCTCAGAGTTGTAATAGTCCAGCCATTTGCCGATCCCAGTCCGCATCTCTGAACCGGTTTCAAAGGCATTCAGATAGACGCATTCATATTTCAGCGACCGCCACAGCCGTTCGATCATCC
>OCVQ010000050.1_pt1 | contig 95523 bp, 80 predicted proteins | sample 1539061 | NCBI WGS metagenome assembly OCVQ01 (sample SAMEA3355526, study PRJEB22509) | marine metagenome | biome: marine; feature: river plume; material: water | place: USA | collected 2010-08-08 | depth 0.5 m | reverse complement strand
TATAGGCTACGTCAAGTTTCCTAACGATAAACTATTCTTTCCTAAAGTTCAATTATATTATCTTTCGTTTTTTTTTTATTTTACTAATTCTTGATTATGCAGTGTATTGTGTGAACTGAATAGGCTTCGATTTTATAGACTTTGTTGTAATTCAATTCTAGTGTAGATATTTCATGAAATAAACTGATGCGAATTCTGAGCAAAAAAAAACACCCATCTTTCGATGAGTGTTTCAATTCGTTTAAGAAATATGAATTATTTCTTAGCTGCGCAACAAGATTTTGTAGTTGTTCCTTCAGCTGACTTAGAAGAACAAGCTGCTTTATCAGCTGTACAAGATTTCTTGCTTTTCTTTTTCTTCTTTTTATCGTCGTGTTTTGTAATTTCTGTTTTTGTTTCAGAGTTAGCAGCGTAAACTGTAGTTCCAACTGTTCCAACAAATACAACTAATGATAATGCTAAAAATATCTTTTTCATAGGTCTTTAATTTTTTCTGAAAGATACAAATTTTTATTTAAGCTCTCCAAGTTTTGTTAATTTGGATTGTACTTTATCCCCAATTTTAACATTTATTTTAGTTCCAAGGGGTAAATACACATCAATTCGAGATCCAAACTTGATGAAACCAAATTCTTCTCCAGCTTTTACGGTTTGGTTTGGTTGAACGTAATAACAGATTCTACGAGCTACTGCGCCAGCCACTTGACGGAACAATACTTCTTGTCCACTTTTGTGTTCTGTAACAACTGTGGAACGTTCATTGTCCGTGCTGCTTTTTGGATGCCATGCAACTAAAAATAAACCCGGGTGGTATTTCACGTATTTAATTATTCCTGCGATTGGGTTATAATTCGCATGAACATTCATTGGGGACATAAAAATCGAAATTTGAATGCGTTTATCATGAAAGTACTCTATTTCTTCTACTTCTTCTATCACAACTACTTTTCCATCAGCTGGACAAATAATATCATTTTCTTCCGCCGTAAAGATTCGAGTTGGAATTCTGAAAAACTGAATAACGAGGTAAGCCATTACTAAGGCCCCTAATGTCAAAAGTAAAAATAACCAAAGCCATCCCAACCATTGAAACAAAAAGAAGTTTCCAATTTGAATTCCCGAAAGAATTAATAATGAAACCAAGATTATGGTGTATCCTTCTCTGTGTAAAGTCATTCGTTTAATTTTATCAAAAATAAGTATAAATTGCCACCCACGTTAAGAAAAACGGGACAGTTAAAAGTGTGGCATCAAAACGGTCTAGGATACCACCATGCCCGGGTAAAATATTCCCTGAGTCTTTAATTCCCATATTTCTTTTAAACAATGACTCTAGCAAATCACCTAAAATTGAACATGGGGCAATAATGACTGCAGAAACAATCCAGAAAACTAAATGATTTTCATCGAATAAAAAGGTAATTGCTAGAGCGGCTAACAAGGTAAAAATTACTCCGCCTATTGTTCCTTCCCATGTCTTCTTAGGGGAAATACGCTCGAACAATTTTGTTTTACCAAAGAATTTCCCTGAAAGAAAAGCAAATGTATCATTCATCCAAATCAGTAAAAACATTCCGGCGAGTAAGGGGAATTTGTTGTAATCTGAAATTGCGAAAAGTGTCATTAATAGAAAGGGGACAGCAACATATAAAATTCCTAAAACATAAACGGATAAATTTAAGAGAGGCTGCGTTTTTTTTCGCCATAATTCAGTCAGAAATACAGCGAATAACATGGGGAGTAGGCTGACAATCAAAATAAACGGTAAAATTCCTACGGAAATTCCGGTTACAATTCCAAAAAGAAATAAGCCGTAGAATAGACCGATTTCCCAGCGGATTTCAATAATGGTACTTGTTTTGAAAAACTTAAAGAATTCAATTAAACCGAGTGTCATAAAGAATCCAAACATCAGTATGATCGCGCTGTCCACCCAAAAAAGCGGGAAGAGCACAAGTGTTATAAAAACCGCGCCAGTAAGTGATCGAACTAAAATGTTATTCATTCTCTATTATTTGCGCCGCTTTTTCAGTCAATTCAGTCGGAACTTGAAGATAGATATATCCAAAAGCATTGTAAGAAGAGTCACGCTGATTAAATTGAATCACTGGAATTTCAGCATCCTCAAGTTTTAACTTTTGGATCGTTACCATGTATTCATCAGAAGATTGAAAGACCGTTGTCCATTTAGACTCCTTCGTCAGTTTTATCATCCAACTGTTCCAAATTCTCTGAAGACGATTCATCTAAATTTTCTTTTATTGTTTCACTCTCATCTGCAACTTTAGGTTCTTCAGAATTTACTTCTTCAGTTACCAATGGCTCTTGAGGAGGATCTACTTTTAATAATTCTTCCTCTTTATCCCAAGGTCTTTTACCAAAGATTGCAACTAAGTCTTCCTTAAAGATAACTTCTTTTTCCAATAATTTATCCGCAAGTTGAGCTAGTTTATCTTTGTTGTCTTCTAAAAGTTGAAGTGCACGTTGATATTGTGATTCAACCAATTTAGAAACTTCTTCATCAATCATTTTCGCCGTGTCATCTGAGTATGGTTTCGTAAATTGATTTCCGTGCGGATCGTAAAAGGAAATATTTCCAATTTTTTCATTCAATCCATAGATAGAGACCATTGCATAAGCTTGTTTTGTTACTTTTTCAAGATCACTCAATGCACCTGTACTGATTTTTCCAAATTGAACTTTCTCTGCTGCTCGACCTCCTAATGCGCTACACATATCATCTAAGATTTGTTCCGTAGTAGTGATACTTCTTTCTTCTGGAAGATACCAAGCTGCGCCTAATGAACGTCCACGAGGAACAATTGTCACTTTAACTAAAGGATGTGCATGCTCTAGCAGCCACGAAATAGTCGCGTGGCCAGCTTCGTGATAAGCAATTGATTTTTTCTCTTCAACAGTGATGATTTTATTTTTCTTTTCTAAACCACCAATAATACGATCAACAGCATCTAAGAAATCTTGTTTCTCTACCTGTTTCTTTTCTTTTCTCGCTGCAATTAGAGCTGCTTCGTTACATAAGTTTGCAATATCAGCACCTGAAAATCCAGGTGTTTGTTTCGCTAAGAAATCAATATCGATGTTTAATTCTAATTTCAGCGGTTTTAAGTGTACTTGAAAGATTTCTCTTCGTTCGTTCAAGTCGGGCATATCGACAAAAATCTGTCTGTCAAAACGTCCAGCTCTCGTCAATGCGTCATCTAAAACATCGGCTCTATTTGTTGCAGCCAAAATGATAACACCTGAGTTAGTTCCAAATCCGTCCATTTCTGTCAAGAGTTGATTCAATGTGTTTTCACGCTCGTCGTTTGAACCAAAACTGTTATTCTTTCCACGTGCGCGACCTATAGCATCAATCTCATCAATAAAGATAATCGAAGGTGCTTTTTCTTTGGCCTGTTTAAATAAATCACGTACACGTGATGCTCCAACTCCAACAAACATTTCAACGAAATCAGAACCGGATAATGAGAAAAAGGGAACTTTAGCTTCACCTGCAACAGCTTTTGCTAATAGTGTTTTTCCCGTTCCAGGAGGTCCAACTAATAAAGCACCTTTTGGAATTTTAGCTCCTAATTCAGTATATTTTTTAGGGTTTTTCAAGAATTCTACGATTTCAACAATCTCTTCTTTTGCACCTTCTAATCCAGCAACATCGTTAAATGTAACGTTCGTAGTTTCACCTTTTTCGTAAACTTTTGCTTTCGATTTTCCAATGTTGAAGATTTGTCCTCCGGCTCCGCCACCGCCAGAACCTCCTGTCATTCTTCTCATGACGAAAAGCCAAATCACTACTAAAATAGCAATGGGTAGCAAGAAACTGAGGATTTGACCGATGTAATTAACCTCTTCTTCAGGGATCACTTCCACAACCTCTTTTCCTTCAGCTTTCAATTCTTCATTTAACTCCTTTATTTGAGTTGTAAAGGTTCCTGCATCCAATATTTTCACCGAAAAAACTGGCTTTCCGCCCATTCGAGATCCTTTATTTAATGACTCTCGTAGTGGTTTGTATTCTCCTTTTTTGGACGATTTTACAAATTTCTCTCCTTCTTCTGTCAATTTAAAATCGACGCGAACTTTATTTACCAAAAGAACATCTTCAACGTAACCTTCCTTTGCAAGGTAAAGAAACGTATTTTCAGATTTAAGCGAAGCGGTTCCAGTGCTAGACATAAACAATTGAAATCCGATGATTGCCACACCGATGATTGCATAAATCCAGTAAATAGAAAAGGGACTTTTCTTATTGTTTTTATTTTCAGCCATTATATTTTTTTTTAATTCAAATTAGGGATATTCGTTCTTTTGGCATCTGCCCATAGTTCTTCAAGATCAAAGAATGAACGACGATCGTAATAAAAAATGTGAGCGACTACACTAACGTAGTCCATCAATATCCATTCTTTATTCGTTTTTCCTTCTATATGCCATGGTTTTTCGGATAATTCTTTTCTCGTGTGGCGTGCGACGTTTGCGCTGATACCATCAACTTGAACGATTGATTCTCCTGAACATAGAACAAAAAAATCAGCAACGGCACTTGGTATTTCTCTTAAATCGAGTACCACTATATCCTGTGCTTTATTTTCTTGCATTCCTTCGACAATTGAGTCGCATAAAATTTGTGAATCACTGTCACCTAATGTTTTTCCCATGTATATATTACTTTACCTCTGCAAATCTAACGTTATAATTCAAATAAAACTGTAATTTTAAGCCTACCAACTGTTAAAAAAACCATGCAAATAGGCAGAAAAATTATCCGTTTAGATTCTGTAGACTCTACGAACAATTATATTGCCAATCTTCTAAAAGAAGGAATATTAGAAGATGGCACGGTAATATTGGCAGATGAACAGTACGCAGGACGAGGGCAGAGAAATGTTGAATGGCTTGCTAATCCTGGAGAAAACCTCACTTTCTCCTTTTTTTTAAGGAACGTCAATCTGTCAGTACAAAATCAGTTTTATTTAACATGCATTGTTTCCATTTCATTGGTACGCTTGTTAAATAAATTTGGGCTAAACGCAAAAATTAAATGGCCCAATGATATTTATATCGATCAAAAAAAAATTGCAGGAGTATTGATTGAAAATCAACTTTCTTCGTTAACTGTAAAAAGTTCAATCGTTGGTATAGGTTTAAATATTAATCAAATTGAATTCAATGGTATGAGCGCTACAAGTGTATTAAAGGAAACGGGTGCTCAAAAACTTCCGATGGATGTTTTATATTCCTATATAGAACTGTTTAATTCTAATTGGAGTCAATTTTCAGAGCATATGTTACCCGAAATAAAGTCAGTATACCTATCCAACCTTTTTCAGCTGAATGAATTGAAAAAGTATGAAGATGAAGGCGGAATTTTTGAAGGGAAAATTACAGACGTACTAGATTCTGGACATTTAATTGTAGACCGCGCGGGTATTCAGAAAAAATATGAATTAAAAGAAATTTCCTTTAAGCTGTAAAATACGCTTGTAATTTATTTGACATGTAATTGAATAAATTTGTCAAAGGTTTTTCTACCATCATTTTCAAAAACATGTTGACTTCGCCATCAAAATGAATATAACCTTCGGTCGAACCATCGATTTGGTCTAAATGGATTGTGAGTTTAAAAGGAAACGGTGATTTTTCTCCTGATTTTAAAAATAATTTTGAATTACCTTCCTGTCCATCCTGAATCAATGAAATTATTACTCCACCTTGAACTTTAAACGAACATTCTTCAATGGTAGATTTAAAATCTGAAATATTGTCTTGAGGCAATAAATGAATTAAATTATTCGAATCTTTTAAAAAGGCGCAAATTTCTTCTTGTGAAGAATTAACTTGAACTTTTGTGCTGTCAATAATCATAATCGTTTTATTTTTTCCATTCTTGAGGATTCACTTTCCACTGGCGCAAAGAAGCCAACTCATGCTCAGAAATTAAATTATTTGAAAGCGCTTTGTTCAACATTACGTCGTAATCAGTTAATGTGATATACGGACATTCCGCATCTGCAAAACTGGAATGTGCTATTTCAAAACCATACGTAAAAATTGCAACAAGACCTCGAACTTCTAATCCAGCTTCTCTCAATGCTTCAACGGCTTTCAAACTACTTCCTCCAGTCGAAATCAAATCTTCAATAACAACTACCTTTTGACCTGGTTCAAAATAACCTTCAATTTGATTAGTCATGCCATGTGATTTTGCCTCACTTCGAACATAGATGAATGGAATACCTAATTCTTGTGCCACCAAAGCTCCTTGCGCAATACCACCTGTTGCAACTCCAGCAATAATATCTGGTTTGCCAAAATGGTCAATAATGCACTCGGAATAACCTTGTCGAATGTACGTTCGTATTTGCGGATACGACAATGTTACACGATTATCACAATAAATCGGCGACTTTATTCCAGACGCCCAAGTAAATGGATCGTTAGGTTTTAGTTTAATCGCTTTGATTTGTAACAGAAATTCTGCTACTTTTAGGGCTTTATCTTCGTTCAAAATCATGGCGCAAATGTACAAAGTTTTTATCGATCATCGTCCTGTTCTATTCATCTCGAAGGAAGAATTATCCACAAAATATAGAGCGATATTCTGGGATGGATCGAATTTAACCTTTAAGAAAATTGAAAAACAGTTAGTTGATATTGATATTGACAATCCTTTACAGGTTGTGTGTGAGGATGTTAAAGCGGCTTATAAATCATGTTTTAAAGATTTTAAGAAAATAACTGCTGGTGGTGGAATTGTTGAAAGTGAACATGGCTTTTTGTTAATTAAACGAAAAGGAATGTGGGATTTACCAAAAGGTAAAAAAGACAAGGGAGAGAAAATTGAGCAAACTGCTATTCGAGAAATAGAAGAAGAGTGCGGAATAAATGGACCGACAATTAATCAATTTATTTGCAAAACAATTCATTCATATAGCTACAAAAACAAACCAGTTTTGAAGAAAACACATTGGTTTCATATGAATTATTCAGGAAACGAGGAATTGATTCCCCAAAGTGAAGAGGGAATTACAAAGGTTGGTTGGAAGTCGTACGAAAAGATGATGAGTATTCGTGGAAAAACATTTGGCTCAATCAATGAGGTGTTAGATAAGTTTAAAAAAATGAATAAATAAAAAAGGAGTGAAATTATCCACTCCTTTAATTGTTTTTGGTTAGGTATTATCTGTATATAAAGTTGTTCAATTCTCTCTTAGAACTACTAAAGTGAAAAATTGAATTTACTAAATAGTAGTTTTGCTTATCAATAGTGTTTTTATACGCCATTTTTGCAAATTCTAGTCTATCGCTTTCAAAACTGAACAAACTTCCCATTTCTACAACTTGATTCGCCTTAACGTTTTGGAACATTACTGCTTGTCTTGCAATTGCCAATTTATCTGAAGAAAAAGATTCATTTTGGATCGCCCGCATAACTGCGTTTAACTCTTGATTTGACATAAATCTATTTCCGTAATGGTTTCCATTGTGAATTCCATGATGGATGTTAGAATGATGTCCATAATTTGGAGAACAACAGGCTACTGTATTTGAAGCGTAACATCCATTGTATGAATTCGAGTTATTATAAGTTGGTTGATGAGCATGGTTCCATTGGTTTCCATGATTCGGTTGTGGTTTAGCCAATTGGTTTTGTGCGTGCACAAGTTGAACCAAAAATAGTGTTGCGATAATTAGTAATGACTTTTTCATAACTCAAAATTTAATTGGTTTCTAATACTCAATCAAATTCAAATGCTATGCCATAAATGTAAAGTGAAGTATATCAGTCTTTTACATTAGTCTGTAATCGTTTTGGAACTTTTAATATGATTAGGGAAATAATTATAACACCCATTAATGCAGGGAATCTGTAACGAACAATTGCACCTACTACTGGTGTTACCCATCCAATTAATACAGATAACGATAGAATAAAAATCACAGCCGCAACAATTAATCCGTTTTCTCTTTGTGTCAGCTTTCGTCTATAAATTAATGCAACTATTAGGAAAATAAATGTTCCCCAAACTTCAAGTATTGAAGGATATTTTAATGCTCCTCCAGGATCACTGGGAAAAGGACGAAGTAAACTATTTCCAATTGCTTCTGGGATATTTTTAATAAGTTGAATGCCTGAATTATTAATCATCGTGACTTTGATAAGTCCCTGAGAACGGTAATTGAGATAACTAAGTTCGTGTCTTTTAGAGTCCGGAATTAATATGGTATCTCGTGGCTCTCCAAATCCGCCGTGATTGATTATTTTGGCTTTCAATGTGTCAGTTAGAACAATGAACTTACCTTCATTTACTAAGGACATTATTTCAGGCGTTAATTCTTCAAGTTCTCCATCCTCCGTGCTTGAAATTAATAATTTGTTGAATTGTTCTGGGAGCAGGTAGAAAAAATTGATTCCGTGCTTCAGGAAAACGCCACCATTACCGATATTATTGAAGTCATATTGTTTTTTTGAAAGGAGTTGTATTGCAAAATCTCTTTTCGAAGAAAAAACAATTGTTACAACTAAAAATGAACCAAATATGAGGAGGGTTGAACCGATGATCTTAAATTTTGGTAATGATTTATAAACTAAATAAAAAGCAATACTTGGTAAAAGACATAGCAGAATATATGGTTTGAATGCTAGTAATAATAGTCCGCCACAGAGTAAGTAAAGGATTTTCTTTATCGTTGATCCGCCAAAAAAAATGCCCCGAATAAATAGGCCAATTCCTAAAAGCATCATTGGTTCTTTCAAAATACCTGAACTCCAAAAAAGCAAACTCGGAAAGACAAAGAAGAGTAGAAATGTGTAAATTGGTTTTAAGAGCGTTAAATCTTTGATTGCTTTAATAAACTGAACAAATCCAATAGTTGAAAGTAAACACATTGCAATTACGTGAATGTAAGCGATACCAAAACTAAAGAAATGTATAATGCTGTGTATTCTTAGAATATTTCGGCTATCGTTTATAACAGCTTGTTGTCCAGCCCCCCAATGTTTTGCCTCCGCTAAATAGTAAGAAGCGATATTTGTGTTATCCAATCCAAAAAGAAACTTGAAATAATTTGTAGGAGATTGAAAGAAAACATCATTGAGAAGTTTACTTTCCATCATGAAATCACCGGCATCACCGCTAAGTTTGCCATTTCCGTATATTTCAGTGTAGATATACAAAAAGCTAAGTCCAACTAAAACTTTAATGCTAAAGGCAGTTGGGATTATCCATTTATTAATTCCATCAATGCCAACATTCTTCGCGTATCGAAGCGTAAAAAAGCACAATAGAAAAATAAATAGCGTATAGATAAGCATCAATTTTTTTGTTAAAAATATAAATATTCATGCATCTGTGCCACATTGTCTAAAATCTCCGACACTTTGTCACAAAAAAACCGATGGCATAATCATTGACAATTCAGAAACATCAATAAAAATTAAAAAACAAAAAGAATGAAAACAGGTCAAATTAATGTTCAGACGGAGAATATTTTTCCAATCATTAAAAAATTCTTGTATTCTGATCATGAGATTTTCTTGCGTGAGCTAGTATCTAACGCCGTTGATGCATCTCAGAAATTAAAATTTTTCGCTTCAAACGGAGAATTTAAAGGTGAGTTGGGCGACTTGAAGGTCGAAGTGATTTTGAATAAAGAGGAAAAAACGTTGACAATTCGGGATAACGGAATTGGAATGACAGCAGACGAAATAGATAAGTATATCAACCAAATTGCATTTTCTGGAGCTGAGGAATTTTTACAACAATATAAAGGTAAAGAGGGTGCAGAGCAGATTATTGGTCACTTTGGTCTTGGGTTTTACTCCTCATTTATGGTTGCGGAAAAAGTTCAAATTAGAACACTTTCTCGCCATGATGGAGCTCAGGCAGTTCAATGGGAAAGTAATGGTTCTCCAGAATACACAATAACTGAAATAGAAAAAGAGGGAAGAGGGACTGATATCATTATGTATATCAACGAAGAATCTGTAGAGTTTTTGGAGAAATCAAGAATTCAAGGGATTTTAGATAAGTATTGCAAGTTTTTACCAATCCCGGTTGAATTTGGAACTAAAACAGAGTACATCGACGATCCGAAAGGAGAAAAAGATGAAAACGGGAAGGTAAAACGTGTTGCTGTTGATGTCACAAATCAAGTAAATAATATTGCTCCAGCATGGACAAAAGCTCCTGTAGACTTAACTACAGAAGACTACAATGCATTTTATCGTGAGTTGTATCCATCCACGTTTGAATCACCATTGTTTCACATTCATTTAAATGTAGATTATCCTTTCAACTTGACAGGTATTTTATATTTCCCTCGAATTAAGGAAAACATTGAAATTCAAAGAAATAAAATCAATTTATATTCGAACCAAGTTTTTATTACAGATAGCGTAGAAGAAATAGTACCTGAATTCTTAACGCTTTTACACGGTGTTATTGATTCTCCAGATATACCGTTGAACGTTTCTCGTTCTTATCTTCAAAGTGACGGAAATGTAAAAAAGATTTCTGCACACATTACGAAGAAAGTAGCCGATAAATTAGCGGAAATGTTCAAAAAAGACCGTGCTGATTTTGAATCAAAATGGGAAGATTTACAAGTGTTTGTGCAATACGGAACGTTGTCTGATGAGAAGTTTGCTGAAAAAGCGAAAAGCTTTACTTTGATTAAAAATACGGATGGAAAATATTATACAATCGAAGAGTTTAAAGATAAAGTAGCGACACTTCAAACGAATAAAGCGGGTAAAGTTGTCATGCTTTATACGAACAATCCAGAAGAACAATACGGATTTGTTGAAAAGGCTAAAGGCCGTGGATATGAAGTTTTGGAATTAAACGGACCACTCGCGCCACATTGGATTGCAAAAATGGAACAAACGTTTGATACGATTGGCTTCGTTCGAGTAGATGCTGATACGTTAGATAAATTGATTCAAAAGGATGAAGAGATTCCGTCTAAATTATCAAAAGAAGACGAAGAAGCTTTAAAACCATTGTTTGAAGGAGCGGTGAATAAAGAAAAATTTACTATTCAGTTTGAAAGTATGAGTTCTGATGAAGCGCCAATTATTATTACGCAACCAGAGTTTATCCGTCGAATGATGGAACAACAAAAAATGGGCGGTGGCGGCTTTATGGGCACTTTTCCTGAGATGCATAATTTATTGGTGAACGGAAATCATCCTAAGATTGAAGCAATTTTGAATGAGAAATCGAAGAAATCGAAGGAGAATAAAGTCAAGCAATTGACGGATATTGCACTACTTTCTCAGGGATTATTGAAGGGAGCAGACCTCAATAAATTCATTGAACGAAGTATTGAATTAGTATAAAACAATTACAAACTGTCCGCGTCAATTCTGCGGACAGTTTTATTAAAATAATAGGATAGCGTGTTTAAGTGGATTTTAGCTTTTGTTGGATTTTTCTTACTTGGTAAGACTTTTTTAGGAGGGATGTTTGGTTTTTTTATTGGTTCGTTTATCGATAATTACCAAAATGTTGTGGGCAGAGCAAAACAACAGGCCAAAAGTGAAGGTCGTCAGTTTACACCTGAAGATTTATTCCAATTTTACCAGCAGCGTTCAACAACGAACGATGTTCCGACGATGTTAATGGCACTTTCTGCTGCTGTAATGAAAGCGGATGGAAAGGTGTTGAAAGCTGAATTGGATTACGTTAAATCTTTTTTTAATCAACAATTTGGAAATCAATTTTCCGGACAACATCTTCAAACATTAAAGCAATTTTTGGATTCTGGCGAAATTCCGTTACAACGTATCTGTCAAGATATTCGAATGAGAATGCAGCCTGAAGTTCGTGCTCAATTGTTACATTACTTGTTTGGAATAGCAAAGGCAGATGGCGATGTTTCTCCTTCAGAAATCAATGTAATTCAACAAATTGCTCAAATGATGGGGGTTTCTTCTTCTGACTTTGAAAGTGTGAAGAACATGTTTTACCGCAATGTTGATTCAGATTACAAAATTTTAGGTATCGAGTCAGATGCTTCAGATGATGAGGTGAAAAAAGCATACCGTAAAATGGCAATTAAGTTTCATCCAGATAAAGTGGCACAAATGGGTGAGGAATATCAAAAAGGTGCCAAGGAAAAATTCCAGCAAATTCAAGATTCATACGACGCGATAAAGAAACGTAGAGGGTTTAAGTAACCAAGAGTTTTACAAATGTGAGATTATTCCATTTGGAAAAAGTGCGAATACACCTGTCTTAATATTTGCTTCTTTCAATGCTCGATTGGTCCAACGATTGCATGTTCGAAACATGTGATAAGATTTATTCGCTTCATAGAAATTATCGTCATTCGAATATCCTTTTCCTCCAATTAGTTCAACCTCGTTGTTTTTAGTATGGAAACTTTTCTTGATATACTTAACCATTTTTAAATAAGCTTTTCGATTTAAATAAACCTTTTTTCTCGTTTCAGACACTTTTGGTTCACCAGAATACTTGACATGCATTGCTGTCGTACTTGGCAGAAAGGCAGCGTTTAAAGCGGTTGAAACCTTTAATTCAGCCCAGGTTGGCGTATCCAAGAAAAAGCCTTTATCTCCCCAGCCAATGGTTACGAAATCAAATTCTAAATTATTTGTATAATCCTCTTTTGGTAAAAACGTAAGCCAATTTACACCTTCTGAAAAAGTGGGTAAACAGACATCTGTATGGATTCCATTTGATTGAACATAAATATATAGATCACCTTTAGTCTTGACTTCGCCTGTGGGAATGATGGCTCCATACATCGCGATAGTCGCGTAGAAGAATAAAAAAGCAATGAATACTTCGAGGAAAATCGCGATGCTTTTTGTTGTTTTTCTAAGGTACTTTTTCATAATGATTTACATATTGAAATACAACCCTAAAAGTATGAAAAGTAATTTACTGCACTTCTCCTATTGTAAACATCGTTGGTTTCTTTCTAAATCATAGGCCGTTTCGGACCAGTCTTCTTGAATATTGTTCTCACAAAGCCGTTTCGAGAGAATCTCCTTCCATCAATGTCTTAACCTTCTCTAGGTAGATCATGTTGTTTTTTTCAAGTTCCTTTGCAGGTATAAAAGTTTTCCTGGTGATGGGGAATTCCTTCATCATCTTGCCACTATAATAGAACTCAAAACAAAGCCCACCAAAAGTGTAATCTTTGTCTCCAATCCTGAAGGTAGATCCACCAGCCTTAGGATGTGCATTGGGTGCGCTTCTTTCAAATCCAATATTAAACAGGGTTCCCAATATTTCAGGGCGGTACGAAATATCATGTCCAGCCGCAGCCCATTGTGAATAATATTGACGTAGCAGAAACCCAGTGTACAAATAAGAATAAAAGTGATCACCACCTTTAATCAGTCGTTGGATTGTTTTGTGCTTGTGTGCTTCAATTGAATCGACAATAAGCTCAGGAAAAGAGTCGTTATAGTTCAGGCATTTCTCAAAATAATCTCCTGGATAAAAAGGGCTTCTCGTGTTTTTTAGATTGCGTTCTATTCTCATAGCAGTGTGCTCTAAAATACTGGTTACGCCATAACCTCTGCGATTGGGAAGTATCACCCTGCTAAACGGATATACGTACTGCTTAAATTTTTCCCGCTCTGAATTAAACATACGTACCTGTTCACCGACGAGACACATAACAATGAGTCGTGATTCAACTCCAGTAATGCGCGAAACAGAATCGATTGCCGATTTATCTCTCAAAACGGCCTTGCTAAATTCATCCCAAACTTTATAATTCGACCAGGCATATACAGATTTATTTTTTCCTTTCTGCACTTTGTCTAATTTTTCCAATTCTTTCTGATATGCTTTATTGTCTTTTAACATTAAGGATACAGCATCTAACATGCGCAGTCCTATTGTTGCATCCTGCGTAATTTCAAAGCTGGAATAGATGTTTCGAGCGTCAACTGGTTTATACTTCGCTAATACACCCAACTCTTGAAAAAATTGGTCTTGTTGCCAAATCAAAGTTGCGCTGTCCTGAAGTTGATCTTTTCCGTATTTATCAGCAAGCTCATCAAAATAACGGTTGTTAATATCCGTTGCACCGCTTTGATTGGTCCATCTGAAATGAACTGCCAATGCAGTTAAGATAAGGAAGCCTCCAAAGATCGCTAACCCGTGAATAATAGTAAGATAGGCAATCTTGAAGAATTTTCGAAACCTTCTTTTTTTAAATTTTATTTCAGTAATTGGACTTTCTGACATGCAAGTGAATGCTTAAGTAAATTCATTTAATTAATTCAAACTTTTCAATTTGTGGCAAAGTTAATTCAACTTATCTTTAGTTGATTCATTTTAATTGACTTTTAATAAATGGTGATTATCTTTGTTCAGTAGTCAATTCTTTAGTTGAAAATGTCTAGTGTTTTTTTTCTATATATTTTTATCATTAATTTCTTTGGGGCGAATGCTCATGAAGAGTTAGATACATTACTGCCCATTGATTCGGCGGAAGTAAAAACAGCGACTGCCCCACCGGTTTTTCAGTTCATTGATAAGGACACAATCCAATTGGGTAAACACGATGAAATCATATATGATTCTTACAGTGCAATGGGAAGGTCATCTGTATATGATGCTTTGCATTCATTTAACCGAAGAAGAACAGATTATTTCGGTGGTTATATGAATGTAAAAGTGAATGCAGGCCTTGAACGTATAAGGAAAAAGGGATTTCCGTCAGATATTAAGAAACTTTACATAGAAATTGATCCATTATCCTTGACCGTGCAATGGATTGCTGTTGTTGGTCCCAGTGAGGATGGAAGATGTTACGCATGCATGGATAGTAGAGGTTCTGCAGGAGGTGGATTGTCAGCCGTAAATGGACAAATTCCTATTATGCACCGTGGATATCCGTCAATGCAGCCTAAATTAATATTGGATTTTAACGAGGATGTCCTCCAATGTTATGAGTGGGATGGTACATTATTGCCCGAACACAAGAACTTTATCAATATTCGCCAGAAATTCTACAAGTATGCTACAGATTGTTATAATGAAAAGACTAATTCCGTCATTGTTTCGTTAAATTATAAGAACACAGGATACGATACGATAAACGATGGACAAGGCTCTCAAAATGTACAAGCTAAAAAGGTAGCAAATGCAAAAAGTAACGTGTATAAGGTGAAATCAGGTGATACCTTAGGTCATATTGCTCAACGTTTTCGTACCAGCGTTTCTGCAATCAAGCACCTCAACCATTTGAAGTCTGATAATATAAATGTAGGGCAGGTTTTGAAGATTCCATGATAGGACTTACATCTAGAAAGATGAGCAAACTCATTATTTCATGATAATGAGCAATTTACTTGCAAAAAAGCCTTTCAACTTTGGGACACTTTTACAAAATTTGTAGATTCAATTTCCTAAGTACAAAATTATTTACTGAATCTTTCCTATTGCAAACATCGTTGGTTTCTTTGCTAAATCATATGCCTTTTCTCGCCATTCTTTAACAGACATCGTGCGAATATCTTCTTGTGGAAGTGTAATATTACTGGCGATACAAAGCATTGTTGTATCTGTTAATTCATTCAATAAATCGTCTAAAACATTCATATTTCTAAACGGTGTATCCATAAATAAATGGGTATAACCAGTTCTGCGTGAATCACCTTCAAAATCTTTCAAACGGTGAATACGGTCTTTTCGTTCTTTTGGCAAGTAGCCATGAAATGTGAATTCTTGTCCTGAAAACCCACTTCCCATCAATGCCAATAGAATAGAAGAGGGGCCAACCAATGGCTGAACGCGAATTCCATTTTGATGTGCTATTCCTACAATCGAAGCGCCTGGATCTGCAACGCCGGGGCAACCAGCTTCTGACATTACTCCAATATTTTGACCTTTCAAAGCAGGTTGAATGTAACTGATTAAATCACTCGCCGGTGTTTTTTTGTTTAAGATGAAAAAAGTAGATTCATCAATTGGAAATGTGCGGTCTAGTTTTCTTAAAAAACGACGTGCTGATTTTATATCTTCAACGATAAACGTACGCAGTTCAATTACCCATGAACGCACGTCTTCTGGAATTATATCTGTGGTTGATTCTCCTCCTAGTGTAGTTGGAATCATTAATAAATTTCCTGTTGCCATTATTTCAATCTTTTTTCAATGAGTGCATTTGTCGCCTCATCCAATAAATTATATACTTCAATAAATCCTTGATCGCCACCAAAATATGGATCTGGCACTTCTAAATCTTTATTTGGGTACAATTCGTTCAGCATCAAATGTACTTTTTTCCTTTCTTCGGCCGAGTCAGCTAGAGAAATTACATTCGCATAATTGCTTTTGTCCATCACAAAAATCAAATCGAATTCCTTAAAATCATTTTTTGTGAATTGCCTTGCTTGTAAATTATCAATACTTAGGCCCATTTCTCTTGCTGTTGCTCTCATTCGAGCGTCAGGTGCCTGACCTACGTGGTGATTGGAAGTTCCAGCAGAATCGACAGTTACATCTAAGTTGAGTTCTTTTACTTTTTCTCGAAGTAATCCATCAGCCAAAGGTGAACGGCAAATGTTTCCTAAACAAACCATAAGTATTTTCATTCCACAAAAATAGGTATAGCAAATTAATAAATTCGAAATATTCATTCAAAAGGCCAATTGAACCCCACTTAATTCTATAAATATTCATTTGTTGTGATTTTTTACGAAAAATAACCCAACGAAACAAGTATTTCAGCGTTATTAGTGATAGTAAGGATATAAAAAGTTTTATATGAGACAGTTAAAGATTACTAAACAGGTTACAAATCGGGAGACAGCGTCTCTAGACAAGTATTTACAGGAAATTGGGCGAGTAGATTTGATATCGGCCGAAGAGGAAGTAGAATTAGCTAGAAAAATCAAGAATGGTGATAAACAAGCCTTGGATCGTTTAACTCGTGCTAATCTTCGTTTCGTAGTCTCTGTTTCAAAACAATATCAAAATCAAGGATTATCATTACCCGATTTAATTAATGAAGGAAATTTAGGTTTGATAAAAGCTGCAGCGCGTTTTGACGAAAGCCGTGGATTTAAGTTTATTTCATATGCGGTTTGGTGGATACGTCAATCAATTCTTCAAGCTTTGGCTGAACAGGCACGTATTGTTCGTTTACCATTGAATAAAATCGGAACAATTAATAAAATTAATAGAGCATTTTCTGAATTGGAACAACAACTAGAACGACCTCCGTCGGCGGATGAATTGGCTGAATTTTTAGATGTTTCAGTAAATGAAGTTCGAGCATCAATGCAAAACAATAGCCGTCACGTGTCAATGGATGCCCCTTTAGTTGATGGTGATGAGTCTTCATCAAGTATGTATGACTTGTTGCCAAATGATACCTTACCTGGCCCTGAAAGGTCTCTAGTTATTGAATCGCTGCAAAAGGAAATAGAGCGTTCTCTTTCAACATTGACTTCGCGCGAAGGAGATGTGGTTCGATTGTACTTTGGTCTGAACGGACGAGCAACGATGACATTAGAAGAAATCGGTGAACGATTTGATCTTACAAGAGAGAGAGTTCGCCAAATAAAAGAAAAAGCAATTCGTAGATTAAAACACACTTCCCGAAGCCGGATGCTAAAATCATACCTAGGTTAAGCGGGATCTACGTCAATAATCACGCGAATTGACTTGTTAATAGGAACGCAATAAAATTCATCGACTAATTGATGAATGCGTTCCTTTACTTTTTTATCATTTGCATCGCGCTCAATCTTTAGTGTGATAGTTTTCAAAAACAAGTTCTGTATTCGTTTAACGACTGGAAATTCTGGTCCAAGAACACGCTCTTTAAATGTGTCTCTTAACGCGCTGGCAAAATCACTTGCTCCTTTATTTAGTATGTTTTCATCTCGGTGCTTTAAAGTGATTTCAATAATTTTATAAAAAGGCGGGTAAAAATAATTAGCACGCTCTAATATTTCACTTTCGAAAAAGCCAATGAAATCGTGATCTATTACTTTTTGAATCACCCAATGATCAGGATCTCCAGTTTGGATGACAACTTTCCCCCTTTTTTCTCTTCGGCCTGATCGACCAGCTACTTGCGTCATTAACTGGAATGACCGCTCAAAGGCTCTGAAATCTGTTCTATTGAGTAACATGTCAGCATCTAAAACACCAACTAAATTTACATTGTCGAAATCTAAACCTTTAGTTACCATTTGCGTCCCAATGAGGATGTCAATTTTTCGATTGTCAAAATCATCGAGTAATATAGAATAAGCGTTTTTAGATCTAGTTGTATCTAAATCCAGTCGTTTTATTACTTTTTCAGGAAACATCAGTGACAGTTCATCTTCAATTTTTTCTGTTCCAAAACCAAGCATATTCAAGCGGTTACTGCCACATGAGCTGCAACTTCCTACAGGCGGAATATTGTAACTGCAGTAGTGGCATTTCAAGCTGTTTGTATGTTTATGATAGGTCAACGAAACGTCACAATTTTTACATTTTGGTGTCCAATTGCAAATCTCACACATCCATAATGGTGTATATCCTCTTCGATTTTGGAACAATATTACCTGCTCATTTAAATTTAATGCTTCGCGCACATGATCAATCAAAAACGTAGTAAAGTGAGATTGCATGCTTTTTTGGCGGCGTTCTTTTCGAACATCTGCACAAAGTATTTCTGGTAAACGAATATTCCCAAATCGCTCCTCCAACGAAATTAAAGCATACTTGCCTGTTTTTGCATTTTGATAGCTTTCCAATGACGGTGTTGCTGATCCTAATAGAACATTAGCCTTATGCATAGCGCCAAGAACGATGGCGCAATCTCTTGCATTGTATCTTGGAGATGGATCATATTGCTTAAAGCTCGATTCATGTTCTTCATCAACGATAATTAGCCCTAAATCTTGAAATGGCAGAAAAATGGAAGATCGAGCACCGAGTAGAATTCTAAATTTATTTGGATTGTTATTGAGCACATTGTTCCAAATTTCAACTCGTTCATTTTGGTTGAATTTAGAATGATAAACACCAATTTGCTCACCGAAATAGGCTGATAAACGTTGGATTAATTGTGTTGTTAGTGCAATCTCTGGTAGTAAAAATAGGACTTGTTTTCCAAGGTCTAGATTTTCTTGAATTAATTGAACGTACACTTCTGTTTTTCCAGAACCAGTTACACCGTGTAATAAGGCTACCTTGTTTTTTTCGAAGGCCGAATGAATTTCATTTAGTGCTATATCTTGAGAAGGGGATAAAGGTTTAAATTGCTGATCTTCTTCGGAAAGCGAATTCAATCTAGTAATTTCTAATTTTTGTTGCGTTATAATACCATTTTTTTCAAGTGTATTTAAAGACGATTGAGAAATGCCATTATCAATAAGGTCTTTACGCAGGATTGGCTGCATTGATTCATTATTATAGTTTCCGCTATGGAGAACCGACAATAAAGCTTCAAGCTGCTTTTCCTTGCTCTTTACTTGTTCGATAGATTGAATATACGAGTTCAAGTGATTTTCATTCAAGAATTCGGAAGCTAATTCAATAAATACTGCAGTTTTCGGTGTAAACTTATCATTCAATTCTTCAAGTGAGAGAACTGCTTTTTTATCAATTAGTTGTTTGATAATTGGCTGAATTGTTTTTATTCCAATCAATTCAGAAATTTCCTTTAAATCTAGGACTTCCCGCATTTCTAATGCCAATACAATTTCTTGCTCTCGGTCTGTTAGAAATTTCAGATCTATTGAATAATCCGGATGAAGTGCGATTTTCGTTTCACTTGCTAGCTTAAAGTTAGAAGGAAGTGAAGCGTTCATTACGTCTCCAATTGGTGCCATATAATAATTCGCGATCCATTTCCAAAAATTATATTGAATTGGCGTAATGATTGGCTGTTCATCTAATAAATGTTCAATGTATTTTGTCTGGTATTGATCGGGAATTCGTTCATGGATGTCCGTAATGATTCCAGTAATCAATTTAGATTTTCCAAATGGAACGATAACGCGAGCACCAGCAAAGACTTGTTCATTTAATTCAAAAGGTACGCGGTACGTGAATTCCCTATGAATTGGAACAGGTAGGATTACATCAACAAAAAGCGTTTTCCTTTCAGACATACGCTAAAGTTAGTAACAAAAAGAAAAAATGATACAATTATCAAGGACAAAACCAAGGTTCAGCAACATCTGCCGTATGTTGACTGCAGAACAAGTATGGTCCAGTAATGCTACCTTGACATAATGTTTGAGTGCTAATTTTATCAAGACATCTTACAAAACCTGAAGCTGCCGGATCAAAGAAAACTTTGTCAATTCTAATCGCGTGTCGTGCCGAGAAAATCCCAATTACTGGGTGTCCTCCTGAAGCTTCTAAGTTTGTGTAAACTGGTTTACTTTGAGCAAGACCAGAAGTTGGTTTTGTTGATTGAATATATCTATATAACACTTCTGAACCGCCAGTGATGACAGTATTCATCGAAATTAATTGGCGTTTTGTTATGGCAGAATTATTTGTACAGTTTGCTTTCATTAAGTCATAGAATGTGTTACCATTCGCAGAAAACACAACAGACGAACTTGTGGTTTCTGTATCACCAAGATTCCATTTGAATTTTTTTGGAGTGGATGACGCACCAACAAATTCTTCCATATTAATTTCTACAGTCGTGTTTATTTGGCGCGCTTGGTGATTGCCAGTACCTGAATTCGTAACTGTAATCGTTGTAGATTTGAAATTAGATTGGTTGTCAATAAATTTATACGGCTGAGTTTGAGTGCTAATATTTGAAGACAAGCCTGTGATTAATTCTGTTTCTCCGGTAACACTAAATAATCCATTATTAATATTTAAGTCTAGTCTGAATTTAGAATTTTCATCTAAAGGAGCACCTGTTGTATTCGTTGAGGTAATATGTGTATTGTCGAAATAATACAATTTTTGCTCTGGAGCATAGAAAATACCGTTAGGGTCCTTGTTCAGAACAACCGTATCATTTAAGTTGAAGACTCTACCTGTAGAAACTTCAGTTATAGTACCTGTAACAGAAGTAAAATAGCTGGAATCAGGAATTTGAGCAATTTCAATTGCGTTACCTGGTCCGATAAAAGCGCGAGTAATTTTTACATAATGCAATGAATCTGCTTGGTCTAACAAACCGTAAACTACTGCTGTTTCAATAAATTCTCCAGCAACTTCAATATCATCTTTACAAGATTGAAGTGAAACTAAACCAATAATGGCGATTAATGCGAGATGTATTTTTTTCATTTTCTAAGAGTATTCTTCAAAAGTAATAAAATATGTTGTTAATCTATTGACAAATAAATCAACAGACCTTACATTTAAATAAATGGCTAATCTTTAACTTTATTCATTCCCATTGCCTTTAAAATGAAGGTCGGAAGATGTTTTCCCGGTTCCCTTTTTTGAAGGTGAATGTACCATCCTAATTTTTTCATGATTGGAACCTTATGAGTTTCTACAAACTCAATCCACGTTCCATCAGGGTCTTCAATGTATGAAAAACGCCCACCAGCTTCTCCCATATCAAATGTATTAGAACTGTCAACTGTGAAAGGAAATCCTTTTTCGTTACACTCTTTTTGTAGCGCATCCATTCCTTGTATGTCAAAACACAAGTGAATAAATCCCCAGTCTCCCCAGAATCTATTTTCGAATATTTTACGGCAATCGGTTCTTTCAATAGATTGAACTAATTCAATTCGTGTTGGACCCAATAACTTCGCAAAAGGACCTTTTCTTTCGTTTTTATGTGAAAGTAGAACACGGCGCACTTTTTTGTCACCTTGTGGTAATCCTTTTAAATCATCAAAAACTCCTGTTTCATCATATTGGATCGTTTCGTAACCAAGTATGTCTTGATACAAAGCCAATGATTTTTCAATATCACTTACTCCGATCATTGTTCCTGCTACAGCACCACAATGAGATGGGTGTTTAGTGTCTTTAAACCATCCAGAACCTTCGACAATGTTAAAAATATTGCCATTTGGATCTTCGACGAAAAATGTATACTCTCCATTTGGAGTTTTACTTAACTCACCTAAAATTTTGGCTCCATTTTCTTTAAAGTAAGCGTATGTTTTTTGAACATCTCTCGATTTTATGCGACACGAATAAAGTCCGTAATCACCTAATTGAATATCAAATTTTGCTTTTTCTGTATTTCGAGATGTGTATTGCCAAATTTCAAATCCACCTCCGCTTTCCATACTTAAAGCTAGGGAAGCAGTTCTTGAGTGGACTTTACCTCCTGTGTAAATAGTCATCAAAGGTGCTTCAGCAGCATCTTCAAAAACACGGATATTTATTCCGAAAAACTTTCGGTACCATTTCCAAATTTCTTGAACATCTGGAACTCCGATTCCCATTTGTTGAATTCCACAAATTATTTTCTCCATATAATTATTATTGCGACAAAGATAATTAAATCATTATCGAATGGCACGTTCATTGAAAAGAACATAACCAAAACTAAATTGAAAGGCAAGAGGTCTCGATTGTTCAGGGAAGTAGTTTAATGTTAATCGAATTGGTCCAATAAAGCTATGGTATATTAAGGATGAAGATGCCATGTACGTTCCACCTTTAAATAACTTTGACAATTGAAGGGTTCCATCTAAATTTTCATTGACCTGGATAAACGGCTGATAAACGAAGGCATCAATTCTAAAGTCGAGGTTCTTTCGAATGGTGAAAATGGTATTAAAGCCGCCTGAAACGAATTGAGGAGACCTATATTCGGGCAGGAAATAGGTTCTAGCATCAATGACTAATGAAGATTCAGACATTGAAAGTAGGGTCGCTGTATAATTTGCAAAAAGTGGGTGATTATTATAGACCGCTTGACCTTGTAATCCAAGATGGAATATTCTATTGTCAACTAAAAATGTTTGATAGTCTAAACTTAAATTAATCCAAGAATGTTTTTTTCTAACATCATACGGTGATAATCCGGTGTTACCTGAAGTGCTATGTTCTGTTCCAAAAATATAACGTGCACTAAACTTCACCAAATGACCACTTGAGGCAAATTGAATTCTATTTAACGTGTTTTGCATAAAGCTCCAACGAAATGAACCACCATAAAATAAAGTGATATCTGAAGTGTCCTGGTTGGTAAAATTTTCATCTTGATAATATTCATCTTTTAATTCAAACCAGCGAGCATCAAAACTACTCTTAATGGTATTTCCAATTGGATGGTCGATTTGCAAGCCAGTGTAGATTTCATTTTGAACGAGAAATGAAGGTTTTACTTCTTCGAAAAATGTAGCGAAACTTTTAAAATAATCCCATCGGTTAACGGTAAAATAGGTACTGACCGAAACTGGATAAATTGAGGGGATTTCAATGGTGAATTTTGCTTTACCTGCTCCATAAAATTTCCCAAAGTATCCATCAATTTTGGTGCGCGTCATTACTTTACCAGCGGTGTTGAACGAAAGCCCAAAATATCCTGTAGTAACAGGTCGAGAAGAAAAATGACCACCCAATTCTAATTTAAACTCTTTAGATTTTCGTATTTGTAAATTGAGATTATACGTACTGTCTTGATTTAGATCAAGTGAAGGGTACAAGAAGTCAATTTGAGGTACCGCGTTTAATCTGAAATAGCGTTTTTCGAGTTGTTTTTCGCCAATTACTTCAGATTTACTCTTTTTTAGAATCGACCGTCCTGAGTAATCAATTCCTTTTTTATCAGAAAACGTTTTGATAGATGAAACGTTTATGGAAACTGTTCTTTCTTTAAAAGCTTTTCTTCTTTCTGTTAGCTCATCCAAATTACTTCTTCTTTCAATGTGTGCTTTTATGGAATCTATTTTCAAAAGCGTTTCTCGATAACCGTCTTCAATAGCATCTTTAACATCTTTAAATGCAAAAGTCGAAACATCTGTTTTTGGTTCTATCAACATTCCATATTCGCAAGGCAGATTGTAATCAGAATAACTAACTAGCATATTTGTTAATTGGCTAATGATATCGTCTGGATCTGGCAGCTCTGCATTATATGATACGTTACTTCCTATTATATAATCCGGATTAAAGGAATGATACATGACGTCTGCTGGAAAGTTGTTGTATAATCCGCCGTCAAAAAGCAGAGTGCTGTCAATTTTTATAGGTTTAAAATAAAATGGATAAGACATTGAAGCTCGAACGGCTTCGTTAAGGTGTCCATCTTTTAAAATAACACTTTTCTTATTTGCTATATCAGATGCAACACATCTAAAAGGTACAAATAGATTGTTAAAATCATCTCCGTTGGAAGCCGATACGGTTCCAAGAATTTTAAGCATTTGGAAATCTAATAAAGAGGATGATGTAAAATTGGTTGGCAGTAATTTTTTAATTTTAGTTCCAATTCCAAAGTTGAGACTGAATAAACTTGCATCTGAATCGGTTTCTCGGAAGATAAATCGCTGGTTCGGATTTACTTCTCCATTGACCATTAATTGGAAATTCTCTCCCAAAACAAATTCTTCAATTTCCGCTGGACTGAATCCAACGGAATACAGGCTACCAATCAATGCGCCAGCAGAAGTCCCTGTAATATAGTCTATTGGAATATTATTTTCTTCAAGGGCTTTAAGAACACCTATATGCGCAAAACCTGTTGCACCGCCGCCACTTAATACGAGTCCGATTCGCTCTTGTGTATTTCCGAAAATAGGAAACAACAAACAAAAAAGGAATAGATATAGTTGGTTTGACTTCAAATTTGTTCTTTTGTACAAAATTAATAGATATTTTGAAAGAAGAAGCGAGTAGTAAATTACTAACAATAACGGTTAAAACCATTTTTGGGTTGGAAGACGTTTTAGTTGAGGAATTAGATGAATTAGGATATTCAAAAACAGAACGGTTGAATCGCGCTGTACAATTGAAAGGGACGTGGAAGGATGTGTATTATTTGAATTTACATTTGCGTTGCGCGATTTCAATATTAGTGGAAGTCAAGGTGTTTAAAATCAGAAATGAAGATGATTTGTACAATCAATGTATGAAAATTGATTGGACAAAATATTTTTCCATAGATAAAACTTTTGCAATCAAAGGGGCCGTATTTTCTGAGATGTTTAATCATACGCAGTATCCGTTTTTTGTAGTGAAGGATGCCATAGCAGATACTTTTCGAAATAAAATGAACGATCGTCCAGATGTAAACGTAAAGTCGCCCCAGGTGATGTTTGACGTTTATATCAATAAGGATGTGGTCACGATTTCTTTAAATACAAGTGGCGCTCCATTATTTCAAAGAGGATACCGTGAAGAAATTGGGCTTGCTCCATTGAATGAAGTTGTTGCAGCCGGATTAATTCGTATGTCTGGTTGGGATCGAAAATCAACATTTGTTGATCCATTTTGTGGCTCTGGAACACTATTAATTGAAGCGGCTTTACTGGCTGCAAATATCCCTTCGATGATTGAACGGCAACATTATGCTTTTAAAAACTTTGAGGGATTTGATTCAGAATTATGGGAATCGATTCGCGCTGAGGTAAATACTCGAGTAACATCTTTGCCTTGTGAAATCATTGGTTCGGACATCAGTGATGAAATGGTAACAAAAACACGTAGAAACCTGCGTGGATTGTCAGTGGGGCGTTTTGTAAAGACAGAGGTTAAGCCTTTTGCTGATGTGAAAGAGTTAAATGCTCCAGGAGTTATGATTTCAAATCCGCCATACGGAGAACGCATGGGAGAGGAGATTGAGGAGATGTACGGACAGCTTGGCGATTGGATGAAGTCAGATATGAAAGGGTTTGATTGTTGGATTTTATCGTCTAATATGGATGCTTTTAAATTCGTAGGATTGCGTCCAGAAAGAAAAGTGAAGATGTACAATGGTGATTTGGAATGTTCGTTCAGAAAGTATTCAATTTACGAAGGCTCAAAAAAAGGAAAATACATGAGTAACCAACAACCTGGTGAAGAGGAATGAAATTAACTTTTGAAAATCAATGATATTAAAAAAGCCTGCTAGTCGAACTAGCAGGCTTTTTGTTTCTAACGAGTAGAATTTATCTTTTAGAAATTTCTACGTAATTACGCTCCGTTTCACCAGTGTAAACTTGACGAGGTCTACCAATAGGCTCCGTATTCGCTCTCATTTCTTTCCATTGACCAATCCATCCTGGTAATCGACCAATTGCAAACATTACTGTAAACATGTCAACTGGTATACCAAGTGCTCTGTAAATAATTCCAGAATAGAAATCTACATTTGGATATAAATTTCTTGATTTGAAGTATTCATCTTCCAAAGCAACTTTTTCTAATTTTTTAGCGATATCTAAAATTGGATCATCAACTCCTAAAGTCTCAAGAACATCATCAGCTGCTTTCTTGATTATTCTAGCGCGTGGATCAAAGTTTTTATAAACTCTATGACCAAATCCCATTAAACGGAAAGAATCATCTTTGTCTTTTGCCTTAAGAACATATTTTTCAACGTCACCACCGTCATTTTTAATTGCTTCAAGCATTTCCAAAACGGCTTGGTTAGCGCCACCATGAAGTGGTCCCCAAAGAGCAGAAACTCCTGAAGAGATAGACGCAAACAATCCAGCGTGAGAAGATCCTACCATTCTCACAGTTGAAGTCGAACAGTTTTGCTCGTGATCGGCGTGAAGAATAAATAATTTATCTAGTGCCCCTGAAATTTTAGAATCTATTTTATAAGGTGCTGTAGGCATTTCAAACATTAAACGTAAAAAATTGTCTACATAATTTTTTGTGTTGTCATAGTAATTCAAAGGGAATCCCATGCTCTTTCTGTATGTCCAAGTTGCAATAACGATGAATTTTGCCATTGTTTTACAAATTGCCTCATACATTTCCTTTTCATTGTCTACATTAACAGCTTTAGGATTAAAAGCAGTTAGAGCACTTGTCAACGAAGATAAAACACCCATTGGGTGAGCTGTTCTTGGAAAACCATCAATGATGTTTTTCATTTCTTCATTCACTAATGTATACTTACGAATATCTTCTTCGAATTTAGTGAGCTGAGTCGCAGTTGGTAATTCTCCAAAAATAGTCAAGTAGGAAACTTCTAAAAACGTTGAATTGTCAGCCAATTGTTCTATAGAATATCCTCGATAACGAAGAATTCCATTTTCACCATCAAGATATGTGATTGAGCTCATACAGGCTCCAGTATTTTTATAACCTCTGTCTAGAGTTATGTAACCAGATAAATCTCTTAGCTTTGAAATATCAATTGCTTTTTCATTTTCTGTTCCCTCAATAACTGGCAGCTCATATGTTTGCCCTCCCAATTCTATTTTTGCTGTTTCGCTCATTTGTTTGCCTAATGTACGTTAGTGTATTTGTAATATTCTGTCGACTAAATTAACATTTCAAATTGTTACCATCAAGCAGAAACTCATAATTTTTTATAAATTCTTTAATGTGTAATCGAACATCATTTTAAAAAGGTGATTTCGAGTATTTCCGCCATAAATTCCGTGATTTTTATTCGGATAAATAAACAAATCAAATTGTTTGTCCGCAGCAACTAAGGCATTTACCATTTCCATTGTATTTTGATAGTGTACATTATCGTCTCCAGCCCCATGAATAAGAAGGTATTTTCCTTTTAATTTATCAACGTGATTGATGGGTGAATTCTCATCATATCCATTTTTATTTTCTGCAGGCGTACGCATAAAACGCTCTGTATAGATGTTGTCGTAGTACCTCCAATTTGTAACTGGCGCAACTGCAATTCCCATTTTAAAAATATCAGCTCCTTTAGTCATAGCAAGTGAAGTCATGAATCCCCCATAACTCCAACCCATTATTCCAATTCTGGTCGCATCAACGAAGTCATAAGATTGTAATTCTTTTCCTACAGCAATGAAATCTTCAGTTTCTAGCTTCCCTAATTCCAGATAAGTCGATTTTTTAAACTTTTCTCCTCGGTACATGGTTCCTCTAGGATCGACAGAAACAATGATGTAGCCATTTTGAGCGAGTAATTGGTGATAAGCGAAGTTAACTCCGCCCCATTGGTTGCTAACCATATTTGAACCAGGACCACCATAAATGTTAATGTAAACTGGATATTTTTTTGAAGGATCGAAATCAGCAGGTTTAATCATCCAGCCGTTTAATTCTTCTGAGTGACCTTTGAATGTAACGAATTCCTTTTTCGCAAATTGGTATTTTTCAATCGTTGTTTTTAAACCCGCATTGTTTTCCAAAATGGTTAATACCTTTCCTGAATTGTTACACAATGAATAAACAGGAGGCGTATTTGCATCAGAATAGCTTTTGATAAAATACTTCATCCCATTTGAGAATTCAGCATCATTTGTTCCTTGTGCATCGCTGATAAGTGTTTTCTTTTTTCCTGTAATGGCGATTTTGTAGATCGATTTGTTAATTGCACCGTTCTCCGCTGATGTATAGTAAATGGTAGTGTTTTTATCATCAATACCCGCGAATTCAATAACATCCCAATTTCCAGTGGTAATCTGTGTCATTTGACCGTCAAAGCATAGTTTGTAAATGTGGTTGTATCCATTTTTCTCGCTTGTTCTTAAGATTGTTTTGCCGTCATTTAGAATTAATAGGTTGTCGTCTATGTCGATGTAAGTATCAGAAGTTTCAGTGTAAATAGTCGACGCAGAAATAGTGTCGTTAGAGATACTAATAATGTGATATTTCAATTCATTTTGATGACGATTAAGTGTTTGAACAATTAGTTTGTTTTCAATAGGTGACCACTTTAATCTCGGGATATATTCATATTCTCCTAACTCGACTTTTTCGCTTTTACCAGTCCCGATAGTATACATATAGATTGTCACTTTTGAATTGTCTTCACCAGCTTTTGGATATTTGAATGTGTATAAATCTGGATATAAATCTTTGTAATAGGTCATTGTGAATTCTTTTACATCCTTTTCATTGAATTTTAAATATCCTATGTGTTTTCCGTCGGGTGACCAAGCGTATCCTTTGGTAATTGCAAACTCCTCTTCATAAACCCAATCGGTTGTACCGTTGATTATTTCATTGCGTTTACCATCTGAAGTAACTTGTGTGATTTTTCCAGACGAAATGTCTTTGACGTAAATATTGTTTTCGAATATATAAGAAACTTTTGTGCCGTCTGGAGAGTATTCCGCCAATGTTTGTGGTTGATGCGCTTCATCTAGTAATTCGGTTTTTTTCGTTTTAAGGTCAAATAAATAGTACACAGCCGTGTAACTATGTCTATAAATAGGAGTTGTCTCAGTTGTTAACAATACTTTTGTTTCGTCACTGTTAAATGAGTAATCGTCAAATTGAATTTGTTTTCCGTCAAGTTGCACATCAGCATTACCAAACAATATTTCACCGTCCCCATTATAATTGGAAAAAGCGTGTTTTGAAACAACTTCTTGACCATTTTTAGTTGAAATTTTTGAAAAATATTCTCCATTATTCATTGATCGAAACCCTTCTACGGATTTGCCGAAAAAAGCATACTCCTTCCATATTTTTTCAACACTTAGTGTTTGACCAATAATGGAAGAGGTGAATGCTAAGAATGCGATTGCTGCGAAATATTTGATGTTCATATTGATAATATTATTTTGAAGGAAGCTAAAATAAGGAAATTTAATAGTTTAGGACCAAATTAATTCATAGTTCATATTGCATCTGGTATTAAAGGGGAGATTGAATTGTTTAATCGCAATTTCGTTAAAAACAATTAACCTTTTGTTGATAAATCGTTAATGGAGGGTCAATTAAAATGTCGTACTTTTGTATCGAAACTTGAGTGTGTTATCCTTGAAGCAAGCATTTTGCAGAAACCATACGAGAGTAAAAATAGCGAGAAGAATGAATTAAAATGTACCTTAAATTGCCTAAGTCTGCTGATTTGAAGCAATGTTTTGCATGCCAATGCGAACAAAACAATGGTACCCGTTCTTGCTTATATTCTAAAGTAATTACAAACACAAACATAAAAACCATAGTCTTATGAAAAGATCACTACTTATTGCAAGTACTTTTTTGAGCGCAATGACATTTGCTCAAAATTGTACAGAATTATTTATCTCTGAATATGTTGAAGGGGTAGGTAATAACAAAGCTTTGGAGATTTACAATCCAACTGCAAACACAATTGATTTAACACAATATATTGTTGTGCGTTTTTCAAATGGATCGACTACTGCATCTTCAAATTACGCGGTTCAATTGGTTGGTTCAATTGCACCATACTCAACACATGTGGGGGTTGTAGATTTAAGAGATCCTAACGGTTCTGGGCAAACAGCACCGATTTGGGCTGATTTAGAAGCTAAAGGTGACGCATTTTACTCACCAGATTATAATACGAATAGTACTTGGTATTGGAATGGTGATGATGCAGTTGTATTGGCAAAAGGTTCAGCGGCTACCCCTATGACTGCCCAATTGATTGATGTTTTCGGTAAAATTGGAGAGGATCCAGGTACTGCATGGACTACAATAGCTCCATATACTGAAGCTGCGGGTGGACCATTCGTTACCTCGAATCATTCATTAATTCGTAAAGCTTCTATTCAAAAAGGTGTTACAAATCCTGCTATAACTTCATTTAATGCATTGGCTGAATACGATTCAATTCCAGCTTTAATTAATGTAGGAGGTAATGATGTTGGAAACTGGGAGTCTTTAGGTTCTCACACATGTTCTTGTGCGCCAGCGAGCGTTTCAGAATTAGCTAATTCAAATGTTTCTATCTATCCTAACCCTTCAACTGGAGAGTTTGTAATAAAAGGAATGAGTGAAATGGTTTCAATCCAAGTGATTAATTCTTTAGGACAAGTTGTAGAATCAATTGAAAATAATTCTAAGTCAATGGTTAAAATGGACTTGTCAAACAGAAAAGGAGTTTATTTTGTTAAGTTGACAGATAACTTGGGAGTGGTAACTACTAAAAAAGTAATAATTAAATAACAAACTATTTAATTTCTGAAGAGGTCGGATTTCCGACCTCTTTTTTTGAAAAAAAACTAAGCAATGAAATTTATTTTTTCTTTAATCGTATTAGGTGTTGGATTTATTGCGCAGTCCCAGGTGACAGATGTTACTGGAAAGGTGCTAGATAATGCAACAAATCAACCAGTTGTTGGTGCGAAAATCTTTTATTCTGATGAGTTCAGAGCGTTTTCAGACTACGATGGAAATTACCTTATTAAAGATGTTCCGTACGGAGATTACAATGTTGTAATTACGATGCTTTCATTTGACACTTTAAGAATTAATGTTACAGTGAATAAACCTGATTTCAGTTATGATATTATTTTAGGTGGGAGTCAGGAAATTGAAGAAGTAAATGTGATTGCTAATATCGCACAGGACAGAAAAACGCCTGTTGCTGTTTCTACGCTCTCAAAACAAGAATTAATAGAAGAGTTGGGGTCTCAGGACTTACCGATGGTACTTAATTCAAAGCCGGGGGTTCAAGCTACACAGCAAGGTGGAGGTGATGGAGATGCTCGAATTAGCATTAGAGGTTTCGATCAAAGAAATGTAGGTGTCATGATTGATGGTGTTCCTGTCAATGATATGGAAAATGGTGCTGTATATTGGTCGAATTGGTTTGGATTGGATGCAATAACGAGTCAAATTCAAGTGCAAAGAGGATTGGGAGCTACAAAGTTAGCAATGCCATCAGTCGGAGGTACAATGAATATTTTAACTGATAATACTGGAGGTAAAAGGGAGATTAAAGTTCAACAAGAGTATGGTTCAGGGACCTTCTTAAGAACTTCATTATCCTATAAATCAGGAACGTTGAAGAATGGATGGGGAATTTTATTCTCAGGGTCATATAAACAAGGTAATGGATGGGTTGATGGATTAAATACCCAAGGTGGTTTTTACTACTTAAAAGTCCAAAAGAAATTAGGAAAGCACGTACTTTCGTTGAGTGGGTTTGGAGCTCCTCAAAAACATGGTCAAAGATCGTATAATCAAGAGTTGGAATATTGGGATGGAGATTATGCGCGTAAACAGGGCGTAACACTATATGACACTCTGAACGCAGATCACGGAAGAAGATTCAATGAGCATTGGGGATACTACACTGATGACTCAGGTAAGAGAAAGGAAAAAAACGAACGATTAAATTATTACCATAAGCCTCAGATAACACTAAAAGATTTCTGGAAAATTAATTCGAAATTATCATGGTCTAATCTAGCATATATGTCAATCGGACGAGGTGGTGGTGTGCGCTATTATAATTCAGGTTCGTCAATCATTAGAGATTCTGTGACTGGATTAATAGATTGGGATGCAATCGAATATAATAACCAAAACAAAACCTTATTTGGAGTAACTTACTCAACTGCTGACCCACTTTATCATCCGACAGATTTAAAATCGTCTCAAATTCTTACAGCATCTGTGAATAATCACATGTGGATTGGTGGTCTATCCCAATTTGATTTAAAGGCAAATGACAAATGGAGCATTGCTGGAGGTTTGGATTACAGATATTATAAGGGAGAACATTACACAGAGATTGTAGATTTATTAGGTGGAGATTATTACGTATCAGAAACGGATAAAAATTCTACATCTGCCCGTAAGTTCGTAGGAGACAAAATTGCTGATGCAGCTAAACCTTATCAAAATAATAGAGATGGATATGTGCAGTGGATGGGAGCATTCGGACAAGCGGAATATTCCTCTGGAAGATGGACAGCTTTTGTAAATTTATCAGGAGTTGTTAATGGTTACAAAGGAGTTGATTACTTTAAGAAAAAATCAATTCAGGTTGGAGATTCTTTGGTGAAAATTGGTAACCATCAAGTAATTGTTGATGGTCAAGTCGAGTATGTTTCAGATACCGTTATCTTGGATGGTGTTACATATACCACAGCTTCTGAAGGGCTAGAATATGATAATACAGGATGGAAATGGATTGGTGGTGGTACTGTAAAAGCAGGTGTTAATTTCAACGTTACTGAAAAATCTAATTTATTCCTTAATGTTGGTTACTTGAGCAGAACACCTCAATATAGCAATGTTGTGGATAATAATACAAATACGTTTTTCATTGAAATTGCAAATGAGAACATTATGGCTGTTGAACTCGGTTACGGTTATAGAAGTAAAAAAGTGAGTTTAAATGCGAACGGGTATTATACCTATTGGCAAAATAAACCATTCCCTTTCGGAGTTTCTGTTCCAGATCCAAACGATCCTACAGAATTTGTTCAGGCAAACATTAATGGAATGGATGCGTTGCACATGGGGATTGAGTTAGATGCAGCTTATCATATTACTAAGAATTTAACGCTCGAAGGAATGGTGAGCCTAGGGGATTGGACATGGCAGTCATCTGAAACAGTAGATGTGGTAGGTGAACTTTTTACATTCGATGCAAAAGGCGTGCATGTTGGTGATGCCGCTCAATCTACTTATGCAGGAAGTGTACGATGGGGCTTTGTGAAAGGGGCATACGTTAAATTGAAGTATACGTATTACGACAGATATTACAGTAATTTTGATCCGTTTAGTTTAACAGGTGTTAATGGTGGAAGAGAATCATGGGAAATACCTTCTTATGGTTTAATGAGTATCCATGCTGGTTATACCTTAAGATTAAAGAAATCGGCATTGCATTTCAGAGCGAATGTGTTTAATGTATTAAACTCATTTTATATCTCTGATGCACGTACAAATCAATTTGGATCTGATTTTAGCGTAAATTCTGTAGGGGCTTTTGTAGGTCAAGGAACAACATTTAATTTATCATTAGGATTTCAATTTTAAATAAATTCATCGAAAGATGAGAAACATAAAAAAAAGTAACAATGAAAAGAATAATAGTATCAATCGCATTAGTTTCGGCTTCCTTTTGGGGTGCAGCTCAAACTGATATCGCAAATGCTCGTACATTCGGAGCTGGTCAAACGGTAACTGTACATGGTGTTGCAACAAATGGAAGTGAATTAGGAAGTATTCGTTACATGCAAGACAATACTGCCGGAATTGCAGGTTACGGTGGTCCAATTTCTGGGGTTAATCGTTACGATTCTATTTCTGTAACCGGTCCATTAATCGAATTTTCAGGATTATTGGAAATTTCAACTGTAACGAATGTTGTAAACCATGGTCCAGCTGTTATCACTCCTGTTCCTCAACAATTGCCAATTCTTTCTTTTAATGAATCAAAAGAATCTCAATTGGTACAAGTCTTAAATGTGACTTTTGTGCAGTCAGGAGTTTTTGCTGGAAACACAACTTATCAGGTAACTGATGGAGCTAACACATTAGATGTTCGTGTAAATACAAGCACAAATATTGATGGTACAGCAATTCCTACTGGCCCAATTTCTATCACAGGTTTAGTTGGTCAGTTCAATGCGAACTACCAAATTGTACCGAGAGATTTGAATGATATTATTGCCTACGTTGCACCAGCATTTGAGATTAACGTAAAATTAGATGGATCAACAGCATTGCATAATTCAAATTATTTCAGTGGAAATACATCTTCAATTAACGTAGCTATAGAAAATTTAGGCTCGACAAATCTAGTTATCTCTGGAGCATCATTTACTGGAGCAAATGCAGGTGACTTTTCTACTTCTATTACGCCTGGTTCAATTCCTGGAACGTCAAGTCAAATGTATACAATTACATACACACCGTCTGGAACAGGGTCTCGTTTTGCTACGCTTGAAATCGGTTCAAATGATACGGATGAAAATCCATACATAATTAACTTTGAAGCGGTAGGTACAGATAATTTAGCTACTCAGCCAACTGGAAACCCAACAACTTTGAATTTTTCAAATGTTAAGGCATATACTTTAAGCGGTTCTTATAACGCCGGTACAGGAGCAACAAAGTATTTAGTGTTAAGAAAAACGGGAAGCGCTGTTACTGGTGTTCCTGTTGATGGAACTTCTTATTTAAGAGGTGATGTTGTTGGAGATGCAAATGTAGCGTATGTTGGAGCTGGAACGTCCTTTACTCCAAGAGGTGTTATCGCAAATCAAAATTATCACTATGCTGTTTATGCGTTCAATGGTTCAGGGGGATTTGAAAATTATTTGACTACTGCTCCTGCAGTTGGAAGTGTAACCAGTGGTGGCGAAACAATTGGGACATACTATAATGGTTTTTCTTCTGCATCGCCAACTATGATTGCCGATTTGACCAATATTGTTAACCCACATACAATGATTACTTATTTCATGTATAAGCAAACAATGATGACTGAATTTGAATTGAGAGATACAATTAATGGTCAATCATTCGCAACCTGTGGATACTCTGGTGAGAGAAAAATTATCGCTGATCCTTTTGATTGGACAACGGCAAACTTTAGTAGAGAGCACGTGTACTGTCACTCTTGGATGCAAACATATCCAGCAGATAGTCCGGAAAGACCAGAATACACTGATCAACATAATTTGATTCCTGTTAATTTTTCGGACGTAAATGCGGTAAGAAGTAATTATCCTTTAGGTGAGGTTGTAACTGTAACATCAAGTTATTTAGGTTCTAAATATGGGAACAATGCTGCAGGTCAAAGAGTTTTTGAGCCAAGAGATGATCGAAAAGGAGATTTCGCACGTGCAATGATGTACCACGCTGTTTCTTACAACGGAACAAGTGGCAACTGGGCGTTTCCTTCAAATATTAGTTTTGTAATTCCTTACGGACAAGATCAAGACGTGATTAAAAACTGGCATTTTGCTGATTTACCAGATAATTATGAAATTGCTCGTAACGAATACATTTATAACCTGCAAGGAAATAGAAATCCGTTTATTGATTCGATTGACTTAGTTTGTTTTATTGATTTCTCCAATATGACATATATTTCGAATGGATGTGTAGCTTCAGTTGATGAATTATCGAATGATGCTATTTCACTTTACCCAAATCCTTCAAACGATGAGGTTTCAGTTGCTTTTAATGATGGTGTGATTATCTCATACTCAGTAATTGATTTACAAGGTAGAGAAATTGCGAATTCAGCTAATGTAAATGCTAAAAGCTTGACAATGAATGTTGCAAACTTCAACGCAGGTTCGTATATTGTCGTTGTTGAGACTTCAAAAGGAACAGCTCAGCAAAAACTGATTGTTGAATAATATGATTAAATATATTTTTATCTTTTTATGTGGAGCAGGTCTTTTGGCCTGCTCTTCTGTTAATAACATCTCTGTGGAAAGTGAAACGACAACCGTTACAGATGAATATGCTGTGTCGAGTAAAATAGATAGTATGATTCAACCGTATCAAGAAGTTTTGGAATCTGAAATGAACGAGATAATTGCGCACGCTGAAAAAGACTTCACTTCTGGTCGTCCAAATGGTTCATTGAACAACTGGGTGACTGACTTGGTACTGGCCTCTCAAACACGTAATGTCAGACTTTCCATTCCTGTTATGGTATTATTGAATTTTGGTGGATTGCGAAATTCAATTAATCAAGGTGATGTTACAATTGGAGATATTTACAAAGTGATGCCATTTGACAACGAAATAGTATGGGCCGAACTTCCTATGAGCGCATTAAAAGATATCGAAGGGTATTTGAAAAAGAGCGGTGGAGAACCCATTGCCGGTGCTACTTTGGAAAATGGAATTCTGAAGCTCAACAGTGAAAACAAAGAGGCCGCTACGTTCTTAGTTATTACGTCAGATTACCTAATGAATGGTGGAGATAAGATGGATTTCTTTTCTAAAAGAGTGAGTGATAAAACTCCAGGTGTTTTATTGAGAGATGCTATGATTTCAGAAGCGAAGTCGCAAGGAACACTTCTTTGGAATGACGATCAACGAATTAAGTTGTAATTTAATGGAAAGAAGAGCTTTTTTACGAAATTCATTTGCTATTTCTGGGGGTATTGTACTTGCTCCAAGTTTAATTGCGCAATCGAGTCCGTTAAAAAGGTCAAAGAAGATCACAATCCTTCATACTAATGATACACATTCGAATATTGACCCTTTTCCAGATAATCATTCGAAGTATCCAGGAAAAGGAGGTGTTTCTAGACGGTTTGAACTCATAAATCGAATTCGATCGGAAGAAGAAAATGTACTATTACTTGATGCTGGTGATATTTTTCAAGGGACACCTTACTTTAATAAGTTTGGTGGAGTTCTTGAATTGAAATTAATGACCGAACTGGGTTACGACGCAGCAACGATGGGGAATCATGATTTTGATGGGGGAATGGAGGGCTTTGTAAAAGCCAAGAAATATGGAGACTTTCCATTTCTGTGCGCGAATTATGATTTCTCAAACACTCCAATTGATGGACACACCCAGCAAGATATTATTTTCAATAAAGGCGGAATTAAAATTGGTGTTTTTGGAATTGGTATTGAAATGAAAGGATTAGTCCCAGCGCGATTGTGTGGAGAAACAGTATGGAATGATCCAATTGATGTGGCAAATGATCGAGCAGCGGAATTAAAGAAAAAAGGCTGCGATTTAATTATTTGTCTTTCTCATTTGGGGTATGAATACGCATCGGACAAAGTTTCAGATCTTGTTCTTGCACAGAAAACGAAAAATATTCATCTAATAATTGGTGGACATACACATACATTTTTGACGAAACCAACACAAGCGAAAAATCTCAATGGTGAAACTGTTTTAATCAATCAAGTGGGCTGGGCAGGAATTAATTTAGGGAGAATAGATTTTGAAATTGATTCTAAGGCTTTCGCTAAACATGATGTGATTGAAGTGCTTTAAATGCAATTCAATCTATCTTTTTTTGCATTTCAACAACAAACAATCCGCGTAATTCATTGCTAGCATAACCAGTTGCCTTATCGCTTGGATAGTATTTTTTAATCATCTTGTCGGTTTGGAGAGCTACGTCCTTTCCGACTTTTCCGTGGCATTGTAAACACATCGAATTCGTCTCTATAGGATAATAACCTACCATGTAATCCTCGAATGTTTTCATTTCAGGTTGAATCGTTTTCTTATTTTTCAGCATGGTGATGTAGCGATCCATTATCTCCAGTTCTTCTTTACTCGCAGAATTCATCTGATTTCTCGGCTTGTCTGAAACCCTCTTCACTTTTGCATTTAACACCACTGACATGCTATCTGTGAGGGGAATGGCTTGCACATTGCAGAATTCCAATGCATTCATAATGCCCCCGTTTTGAATTGCTTGCATGAGATTCTGACCCAACACATTTTTTGTTGCTAAGGCAATCTCTTTTCCCTCTTTAAGGTAATCAGAAGTACTTATTTCGTTGGATATTTCTTCAACGGTCTCAGAATCATTACAACTGGTCAGTGAAGTTGCGATGAAAAACAGAAGGGCGACACTCCAAAAGCTGATTGGTTTCATAAAAGAGATTTTAAGTGTTTATTGATGGTGTATTAGTTTTGAATGTGACAAAGTAAAGGTAAAATATTAGACTTTTTGTAACAAAGTCAATGTATAATAATATAAATAAATTTACCTTGTAAGACAGGAAGTCATATTTCTACTATGATTTCTCCTGCTAAAATTGATTAATCTAAATTGTCCCCACAAAAAAATGCCGTCCCAACGAACGGCATTTTTCAATTCTATAAAACGTGTCTTAACGTCTTGAATTTTTTAGTCTTAAAGGTGAATTACTTCATCATAAGCAGCTGCAGCAGCTTCCATAATTGCTTCAGACATTGTAGGGTGAGGATGCACTGTTTTAATCAATTCGTGACCTGTTGTTTCCAATTTACGCAATGCAACTAATTCAGCAACCATTTCCGTAACGTTAGCACCAATCATGTGTCCACCTAACAACTCACCGTATTTCGCATCGAAGATCAATTTAACAAATCCGTCTTTTGCTCCAGCAGCGCTTGCTTTACCTGATGCAGAGAATGGGAACTTACCAACTTTGATTTCGTGTCCTGCTTCCTTAGCTGCAGCTTCTGTCATTCCAACAGAGGCAACTTCAGGAGAACAATATGTACATCCAGGGATGTTTCCGTAATCTAATGGATCTGGGGTGTGACCAGCAATTTTCTCAACACAAATAATTCCTTCAGCAGAAGCAACGTGTGCCAATGCAGCGTTTGGTAATACATCACCAATTGCGTAATATCCAGGAAGATTTGTTTGGTAGTAATCGTTCACTAAAATACGACCACGGTCTGTAACGATTCCTAATTCTTCTAATCCTATATTTTCAATGTTAGCTTCAATTCCAACAGCAGAAAGAACGATATCACATTCGATTTTTTCTTCTCCTTTAGCTGTTTTAATAGTAACAACACATCCTTTTCCAGAAGTGTCCACTTTTTCAACTGACGAATTCGTCATAATGTTGATTCCAGCTTTTTTGAATGATTTCTCCAATTGTTTAGAAACATCAACATCCTCAATTGGAACAATGTTCGGCAAGTATTCAACAACCGTAACTTCAGTTCCCAATGTTCCATAGAAGTAAGCGAACTCAACTCCAATAGCTCCAGAACCAACAATCACCATTTTTTTCGGTAAGGAAGGTAAAGTCAACGCTTCACGATAACCAATTACTTTTTTACCATCTTGTGGCAAGTTTGGCAACTGTCGAGAACGCGCTCCAGTCGCGATAATTACTCCTTTGTCAGCAGCATATTCTGTCGTTTTTCCAGCGTTGTCGGTTACAGCCACTTTTTTACCAGCTTTTATAACTCCGTTTCCTTTTAAAACGTCAATTTTATTCTTTTTCATCAAGAATTGGATTCCTTGACTCATTCCGTTGGCAACACCACGACTTCTTTCAATCATTGCTCCAAAATCCGCTTTCGCTTCTTTTACAGTGATTCCATAATCACTTGCATGGTTTAAATATTCAAAAACGTTAGCGCTTTTCAATAATGCTTTTGTAGGAATACATCCCCAATTCAAGCAAATCCCACCTAAAGATTCTCTTTCAACAATGGCTGTTTTCAAACCCAATTGTGAAGCGCGAATGGCAGCAACATATCCACCAGGTCCACTTCCAACTACTATAATATCGTAACTCATAATATTCAAAAATTGATCGATGCGAAGTTAATTGATTTATTTTAAAATCCATGAAGTATCACATGGAAACATCAGAATCTTCTTTTTCATCTTCAAATTGTGTAAAAAAGGTTGATAAAAGAACGGTTTTCTGCCCTTAAAATTTATTATTATCAGTATTTTTGCGGGAGATTATTTATAATTTATGGAAAGCACATTGCAACAATTAGCGACATTAGAACAAGCGGTTGAACTAGGACTTCGCCCAGAAGAATTTGAGATGATCAAGGAGATCCTTGGTAGAACACCGAACTTTACGGAAACAGCTGTTTATTCTGTTATGTGGTCGGAACACTGTTCTTACAAGAACTCAATTTTTTGGTTGAAAAAACTTCCTAAAGATGGACCTCACATGTTAGTAAAAGCTGGTGAAGAAAATGCTGGTTTAGTTGATATTGGTGATGGATTGGGATGTGTTTTTAAAATTGAATCGCACAATCACCCGAGTGCATTAGAGCCGTATCAAGGAGCTGCGACAGGGGTTGGAGGGATTAATCGTGATATTTTCACGATGGGAGCTCGTCCAATTGCACAGATGAACTCTTTGCGTTTTGGTGATATCTCAAAAGACCGTACCAAATGGTTGGTGAAAGGTGTTGTTAAAGGAATAGGTGATTATGGAAATGCTTTCGGTATTCCAATCGTTGGAGGTGAAGTGTTTTTTGATAGTTCGTATAATACAAATCCATTGGTAAATGCTTTCTCTGCAGGAATCATGGATCCTAAAAAAGTAATTTCGGCGACATCGAAAGGACCAGGAAACCCTGTTTTTATTGTCGGTTCGTCGACAGGAAAAGATGGAATTGCGGGAGCAGCATTTGCTTCAAAAGATATAACAGAAGAATCAGCATCCGATTTGCCATCAGTGCAAGTTGGAGATCCATTCATGGAGAAATTATTGTTGGAAGCGACAATGGAATTGGCTGAAACAAATGCAATCGTTGGAATGCAAGATATGGGAGCAGCTGGAATTACTTGCTCTTCATGCGAAATGAGTGCAGCGGGTAAAGTTGGAATGGATATCAATTTAGATTTAGTTCCAACCCGTCAGGAAAACATGTTGCCTTACGAGATTTTATTGTCTGAATCACAAGAACGTATGTTAGTTGTTGTGAAGAAGGGTGAAGAGAAAGTAGTAAAAGAAATTTTTGATAAATGGGATTTACATGCTGAAGAGATTGGTGTTGTCACTGATTCTGATCGTGTGCGTTACTTCATGCATGGTGAAGTTGTTGGAGATGTTCCAGCTGAATCATTAGTTTTAGGTGGTGGAGCTCCAGTTTATGAAAGAGAATATTCTGAACCAGCTTATTACAAAGAATTCAAAAAATTCTCTATCGATTCGATTGAACAACCAGAAAATTTGAAAGAAGTAGCATTTAGTTTGTTACAAAATCCAAACATCGCCTCTAAAAATTGGGTAACTGAACAATACGATTCAATGGTTGGAACTAGAACAATGACGACAAATCGTCCTTCGGATGCTGGAATTGTAAATATTAAGGGAACGAATAAAGCATTAGCAATGTCAGTTGATTGTAATTCTCGATACGTAAATGCTGATCCTGAAATTGGTACCATGATTGCCGTGACAGAAGCAGCAAGAAATATTACATGTGCTGGAGGTATTCCTAGTGCTATTACAAATTGCTTGAACTTTGGAAACCCTTATAATCCGGAGTCATACTGGCAGTTTGTTGGAGCGATTAAAGGAATGTCAACTGCTTGTGAAAAGTTTAAAACACCAGTGACTGGAGGAAATGTTTCCTTCTACAACCAAACTGTTACAAATGGAGTAGAGGTTCCAGTTTTCCCAACACCAACTATCGGAATGATTGGAATTGTTGAGAATAAAGACCATGTCATGACATTGGATTTTAAAGATAAAGGTGATTTAATCTTTATTTTGGGAGATTCGCATAATGATATTTCTTCTTCAGAATACTTGGTGTCTTATCATGGAGTGAATGCATCACCAGCGCCATATTTTAATCTAGAAGAAGAGTTCCAATTGCAACATACTGTTCGTTCATTGATTCAAGATAAATTAATTAATGCAGCTCACGATGTGGCAGATGGAGGATTATTTGTTACTTTAGTAGAAATGTCAATCCCGAGAGAATTAGGATTTGACATCGTAACAGACTCAGAAGTTCGTGAAGATGCGTTCCTTTTTGGGGAAGCTCAAGGTCGAGTTGTTGTTACAGTAAATGAAGATCAAGAAGATGATTTCCTGGAAAGTATGATGAATTCTAATACAAGCTTTACGTTGTTAGGTCATGTTACACAAGGAAAATTAATGATAGATGACGAGCACTTTGGATTCATTACTGAAGCTAAAGCCTTGTTTAACCAAGCACTTGCGAAACACCTTGATAATTAGTAGTTTCGAAGTTTAATACCCACAAATGGAATATAATACAAGCCGCTCACATATGATTCTTCCGGAGTACGGAAGAAATGTTCAAAACATGATTGCACATGCTATGGAAATAGCAGATCGAGAAGAAAGAAATCGCGCATCACAAGCAATCATAGAAGTAATGGGCCAATTAAATCCGCATTTACGCGATGTCGATGATTACCGTCATAAGCTTTGGGCGCATTTATTTATTATGTCTGATTTTCAATTAGATGTAGATTCGCCATATGAAATCCCCAAAAAGGAAAGTTTTTTAGAGAAACCGAAGTTGATGCCTTATCCGAAATCGAAGATTAAGTACGGTCATTACGGGCAATACACTCAGAAAATTTTAAAGAATGCGCATGAGGTAACTGATGAAAAGGAAAAGGCCTATTTAACAACTGCCATGGGTAACTTCATGAAAAAACAGTTTTTAACACATAATAATTCTGCAGTCGAAAATAGTGTGATTGGTGAGAAGTTGAATGAACTATCGGATGGTGTTTTGACAATGGATAATCCTGATGAAGAATTAACGAGTACAAATCAATTACTGAAAACACTCGGTATTCAGAACCAAAATAACAATCAGAATCGTCGTTCAAATAACAACAATAATAACAACAGGAAGAAATCGAATAATCCTAAAAGAAAATTCAAAAAATAATAAATGGCTTCTTTTGAAATCTATGGCGGTAAACCGCTAAAAGGTGAGTTAATTCCTCAAGGTGCAAAAAATGAAGCGTTACAAGTATTGTGCGTTCCATTGTTGACTCCAGAAAAGGTGACAATTTCTAATATTCCAGATATTGTAGACGTGAACAAGTTAATTGGCTTGCTTCAAGTAATGGGGGTGAAAATTGAAAAAGTTGAAAAGGGAACTTACATTTTTCAAGCAAAAGAAATCGACCTGGAATATTTGCAAACTGAAGATTTTAAAATCAGAGCGAGCTCACTTCGTGGTTCTGTGATGATTATGGGGCCACTGTTAGCGCGATTTGGCGTAGGTTATTTGCCAAAACCAGGTGGGGATAAAATTGGACGTAGAAGATTAGATACACACTTTGCTGGATTTATAAAGCTTGGGGCTAAATTTAATTATGACGCTGGTGAGCACTTTTACGAAGTTGAAGGAAAGAAATTAAAGGGAGCATATATTCATCTTGATGAAGCATCTGTTACAGGAACAGCAAACATTGTTATGGCAGCTGTAAAAGCTGAAGGAGAAACGGTGATTTATAACGCTGCATGTGAACCATATTTGCAACAATTATGTCGCATGTTGAATTCAATGGGTGCTAAAATCTCGGGAGTTGGATCAAATATGTTAACTATTCAGGGAGTAAAGAAATTAGGAGGTTGTTACCACCGAATTTTACCTGATATGATTGAAATTGGTTCGTTTATTGGTCTTGCTGCCATGACGAAATCTGAAATTACAATCAAAGATGTAAGTTGGGATAACTTAGGGATCATCCCTACCATTTTTGGTCGTTTAGGGATTAAGCTAGAAAGAAGAGGAGACGATATTTTTGTCCCGGCTCAAGAAAGTTATGAAATTGAAACGTTTATTGATGGTTCTATCATGACAATTTCGGATGCACCATGGCCAGGGTTTACACCGGATTTATTATCAATCATTTTAGTGGTTGCCACTCAGGCAAAAGGATCTGTATTGATTCACCAAAAAATGTTTGAATCTCGCTTATTTTTCGTTGATAAATTGATTGACATGGGAGCACAGATTATTTTATGTGATCCACACAGAGCAACGGTTATCGGTTTAGATCGTAAATACGATTTAAGAGGGATTCAAATGACTTCTCCTGATATTCGTGCTGGAGTTTCATTGTTAATTGCAGCACTTTCAGCAGAAGGGAAAAGCGTAATTCACAACATCGAGCAAATAGATAGAGGATATCAAGATATTGACATTCGTTTGAATAACCTTGGTGCTGATATCAGAAGAATAGGATAATGAAATACTTCATTGGATTTATTGGACTTGCGGTTTTATGTCTTGCTTTTTGCTTTCCTGCGCCAGTTGGATTAAAGAAAGGAGAGAAAGCGCCGGAAATTGAATTAATGAATCCTAGTGGTAAAAAGATTAAACTGTCCAGTCTAAAAGGAAAAATGGTCTTAATTGATTTTTGGGCATCTTGGTGCGGACCTTGCCGAAAGGAAAATCCTAATGTCGTTGAAGTATATAAAAAATACAACAAAACTAAATTCAAGAATGCAAAAGGTTTTGAGGTGTTTTCTGTTTCATTAGATCGTTCTGAAGACCCATGGAAGGAGGCAATTGAAAAAGATGGATTGTTCTGGAAACATCATGGTTGGGATAATGAATCAATCGCTTCAAAGGCCTATAATATTTCATCTATTCCAACAGCATATTTGGTTGATGGGGATGGTAACATTGTTGCTTCTGGCCAGGAATTAAGAGGTATGGGATTACACATTGCGCTTGACTCTGAAATTTAATGGGTAATAACAATTGACAATTAATGGGTTCTTATGAACCAAAAAAATTAATTTTCATTTTCCATTTCCATGACATCTTTTCACACAAATCAATAAAACTTCTGACACTCTGTCCTAATTCAAGGATTGGCAGTAAATTTGACTAAGCAAAATCAAATAAATTTGAAGCACAATGTCTGAAGAAAACGAAATAAATAACGAGGAGCAAGTAGAGAATGTAGAATCTACCGAAGCAGGACAGGAACAAGCTGAACCGACAGCCGAGGAGCGCTATGCAGAATTGAATAATAAGTATTTACGTCTGCACGCGGAGTTTGATAATTTCAGAAAACGAACGAATAAGGAAAAAGTAGATTTAATCAATTCTGCTGGTGAAGGTATTTTGAAGGACTTGGTCCCTACCTTGGATGATTTCGAACGAGCGATTAAGAACAATGAAACATCAGAAGATATTAATGGTGTAAAGGAAGGATTTCACTTGATTTACAATAAATTTAAGCACACTCTAGAATCAAAGGGGCTTAAACCAATGGAGTCTGAAGGACAGGATTTTGATGTTGAAATTCATGAGGCAATCGCAAATGTTCCTGCACCCTCAAAAAAGCAAAAAGGAAAAGTGATAGAAGCAGTGGAAAAGGGGTATTACTTGAATGATAAAGTAATTCGCTTCGCTAAAGTAGTTGTAGGTCAGTAGAGATATTAATACTCTAAGACATTAGGATGTTAAGACAGTTTTAGGTTTGTCAACATTCTTAAAGTCTTAAAGTCCTAAAATCTTAAAGTCAATATTATATGAGTCAAAAAAGAGATTATTACGAAGTATTAGGAGTTTCAAAAAGTGCTGATGCGTCTGAAATAAAAAAAGCATACCGTAAATTGGCATTGAAATACCATCCTGATAAAAATGAAGGAGATGCCGCTGCTGAAGAAAAATTTAAGGAAGCAGCTGAGGCATATGAGGTGTTGAGCAATCAGGAAAAAAAGCAACGTTACGATCAATACGGTCACGCAGGAATGGGTGGCGGAGCTGGTGGATTTGGCGGTGGAATGAACATGGATGATATCTTCTCTCAATTTGGAGATATTTTTGGCGGTGCATTCGGCGGCGGTGGAAGTTTTGGCGGAAGTAGAGGAGGACGTGCACGAACAGTTCGAGGAACTAATCTACGCGTGAAAATGAAGTTGACTTTGCAAGAAATTGCGGAGGGCGTTCAAAAGAAAATTAAGGTGAACAAGTTAGTTAATGCTGACGGTGTGACTTATAAAACGTGCTCTACTTGTGATGGTTCTGGTCGTATTACTAGGGTGCAGCAAACGTTCTTAGGAGCAATGCAAACTCAATCCACTTGCAATACTTGTCAAGGGGCGGGTAAAATGATTGATAAACGTCCTTCAGGAGCTGATGCACAAGGATTGGAGCGCAAGGAAGAGGTGATTGAAATTGAAATTCCAGCTGGAGTTCAAGAGGGAATGCAACTAAGCGTGCAAGGAAAAGGGAATGCAGGTCCATTCGACGGTATTCCAGGAGACTTAATCGTGGTGATTGAAGAAATTCCAAGCGAAGACTTGAGACGTGATGGTGAACATTTGCATTATGATGCATATGTGAACTTTGTTGATGCCGTTTTAGGTCAGTCAATTGAGATCCCTACGGTTAGTGGAAAAGCTAAAATCAAGGTAGAACCAGGGACGCAAAGTGGAAAAGTGTTGCGCTTGAAAGGAAAAGGTTTGCCTATTCTACAAGGGTATGGAAGTGGTGATTTATTCGTACATATAAACGTTTGGACGCCTAAAAAAGTATCGAAGGAGGAAAAGGCAATTTTGGAAAAACTCAGAGAAAGTGAAAACTTTACACCAAGTCCAGATCATAATGATAAAGGATTTTTCCAACGAATGAAAGACATGTTTCAATAAATGAACTTCCTAAAATTAGCTGATAAAGGAGAAGGTAATGGCGGAACATATATGTTTACTGTTGTTATTATTTTTTTTTCGCTGGTAGCTGGACAATTATTATCTGAAATTATTGCAGTAAACCAACTCGGTTTTTCATTAACGAATATTCCTGAGAATGCAGATTTAAATCTTGTTTTGACATTACTGTTAATTCCTTTTGCATTCGTGTTTATCGCGATTTTGGTGTGTATTAAATATTTGTTTAAACGACCAATTATTACCGTTTTTACTTCAAGGCCGAAATTTGATTGGAAAAGATTTTTCACATCTTTTGGTATCTGGGGAGCTGTTTTGTTACTTGCGCTAGGAATTGGAATGGCCGTTGGCCAACCTGTGAATTGGAATTTTAATCCAACGACCTTTTTTCTATTATTACTTATTTCAATCTTTTTAATTCCAATCCAGACAACGGCTGAAGAGCTAATGTTCAGAGGTTTTTTAATGCAAACCTTTGGCAAGATTTTTAAAAATGGATGGGTTCCTGTTCTAATATCGGGGATACTATTTGGTTTCCTTCATTGGGCCAATCCCGAAGTTGCCTTAATTGGTAATATATTGCTCTTGTATTACATAGGAACAGGTGTTTTTTTAGGACTTTTAACCGTCTGGGATGACGGAATGGAATTACCAATGGGTTATCATGCAATTAATAATATTTTCGCTTCTGTCATTCTTACAAACGATTGGCAAGCATTTCATACAGATGCTTTGTTCATAGATCGTTCAGGACCATTTTTTGGCTGGGAATCTTGGTTAACTATTATTGTCCTTCAGCCATTATTACTAATTCTATTTGCTAGGATGTATAAATGGAAAAATATGAAGTCTAAGCTCTTTTGAATTAAATTGGATTTAGGTTAGAAGGTTTGTTCTTCGAGGCCTTAATTCGTTTATAATGCTTAAATTTGGTCTCCAAAAGAAATGTTTAGAATGGATATTTTTGAAGAAATTCGCCCTTACAGAGATAAAGAAGTTGCTAATGTAATTGGTAAACTTATCGTTGACAAGGAGTTCATTCGTGCAATTACTAAATACCAATATCCGCGGTTAATGTATATTATGCCGGGCTTTACCAAGTATTTGGTGAAAAAGGGTTTGAAGCAGCGGCTTGGTGATATAAATACTGTGTTTGAGTTTCAAGACATGGTGGCTGGTTATGTCAATAAGGTGTTGAAAAAGAGCGCTGAGAAACTGACACATGAAGGGTTGAATTCGCTATCGAATAAAGAGCCTTATTTATTTATAAGTAACCACCGTGATATTGCGATGGATCCTGCTTTGATTAGTTTTTTATTGCATTCAGATAATCATGGGACAACCGAAATTGCAATCGGAGATAATTTACTAAAGCAGGAGTTTGTTTCGAAATTAATGCGCCTAAACAAAAGTTTTATTGTTAAGCGTTCTGCGAAAGGGCGTGAGAAATTGTTGGCGACAAAATTACTTTCAGAATACATTCATCATTCGATAGATTCGGGCAATAATGTTTGGATAGCACAACGTGAGGGGCGCGCTAAAAATGGACTAGATAAAACAGATCCGACCATCATAAAAATGTTTCACATGGGAAAACGTGATGAGAATATCAGTCTGCAAGCAGCAATTAATGGAATGAATATTATTCCAGTTTCGATTTCTTATGAATACAATCCATGTGACGAATTAATCGCCCGTGAGTTATACGAGGTTGAAACAAAAGGTTCTTTTGTAAAGGACGAAAAAAGTGATGTTATAAGTATAGGTAGAGGAGTTGAGGGGTATAAAGGAAATATTCACTTGCACTTCGGTGAAAAGATTGTTGCCATAGACGATGATCCAGCAAATATCGCTGAGCAAATTGATAAACAGATCATTGGGAATTATAAGTTGCATCCTTCAAATTATTTGGCATACGAAATATTGCATCAACAAGATAATTCGATTGGACCTAATTTGTCTGAGATGAACTTAAATTTGTCTGAAATTGAAATTAAAAGAGTAGAGTTTAACGAGCGCTACCAAAGCTTTTCTCCTGAATTACGACCATACTTTCTTACGATGTATGCTAATCCCGTAATTAATAAGTTCAAGGTTCAATAGTTTTAAGCTCAAAAAGCACCAAAATGATTCGTTTTTCAGCAATTTACTTCCTTTATCCTTTCGTGCCCTTGTGGTAGAAAAATTTCAATACAAATTTTCAATTCAACGAAATAACTCTTAAAGTATTGACTCTTTTTAGACTTGAATCTATTTTTATACCATCTTACTAGCAATCCACACCTTTAGTCCTCTAAAAGGCGTAGCATCTGCAATTCGCGCAAAAAGCGCATTTTTAAATCCTGTAATGATTACGGCTTTATTTTTCTTCAACCCTATGTATCCTTTCTCTGCAACTGCCTTGGCAGACATTGCATTTTTATCAAACAATGGTGATTCCCCCATACTTGCCGCTTTCATAAAACCTGTTTTAGTTGGGCCAGGACATAAGGCACTAACAAGGACGCCTGAACTTTTTAATTCAAAATGTATTGCTTCGGTGAAATGCAAAACGTATGCCTTTGTTGCTGCGTAAACCGACATTTTTGGAATTGGTTGAAAAGCAGCAGTTGAAGCTACATTGAGCAGCATTCCTGATTTTTTATCGGCAAATTGTTTTCCATAAATCAATGATAATTCAGTAAGATTTACCACGTTTAAATTAATCATGTTGATTGTTGTTTCCATAGCCGATTCTAAAAATTGGCCATGATCTCCAAATCCAGCGTTGTTGATTAAAACATCAACCTGGATTCCTTTTTCATCGACTTTTTGACTCAATTCTATTCCGGCACCGGGAGCAGATAAGTCATGCGGAATTACTGTGACGTCAATTTTATATTGCGACTTTAATTCATTCGCAATTGAATTCAATGTTTCTTCACTTCTCGCTGTCAGAATAAGGTTGTAATTGTCCTTAGCAAATAATTTTGCAAACTCAACTCCAATTCCGCTGGATGCTCCTGTAACTAATACTGTTTTCATAGTTTCAAAAGTACAACCAATCCTGGTAGATTTCATTTTCTTTAGGATATAAATGATTTATACAAATGAATATCCAAGGATTTACTATCTTCACCTCAACAACATTTTATGCTAGAAGTAAAAAATATATCCAAGTCTTTTTACAAACATGAAGCGCTCAACGATGTGTCTCTTCATGTGAATAAAGGGGAAGTGTTTGGGCTCTTAGGACCTAATGGAGCTGGAAAAACAACATTGATTCGCGTTATTAATCGCATTATTCAGCAAGACAGTGGTTCAGTTCGTTTCGATGGCAATTTGATGACTGAAAAGGATTTACAATCTATTGGTTATTTGCCAGAAGAGCGTGGATTATATAAGAACATGACTGTTGAAGCGCACGCATTATTTTTGGGACGGTTAAGAGGTTTATCAAAAGCGGATTTAAAAATAAAGATTGATTATTGGTTTGATCGATTTAATATGAATGACTGGCGAAAAAAACGCATTGAGGAACTCTCAAAAGGTATGGCGCAAAAAGTACAGTTTATTTGTACGGTATTACATGAGCCAAAATTGTTAATTCTTGATGAGCCTTTTAGTGGATTTGACCCCATAAATGTAGAATTAATAAAGCAGGAACTCATTGAAATGAAGGCCGCTGGAAAGACAATCATTCTTTCAACACATAATATGAAAAGTGTTGAGGAAATTTGCGACAGAGTAGCGCTTATTCATCAATCAAAAAAGGTAGCTGAAGGTAAAATATCTGAATTACAAGCAGAACGAAAAATGGGATTATATGCAGTTCGATTTAGAGGAAGTATGATTGCTTTTGTGAATGCATTGTGGACAGGATTTGAAATTGTTGATAAAACAATACTTGGAGATGACCGCTTTGAAGTAAGTTTAAAAATGCGTGGAGAAAATTCATTTGATGATTTGTTGAGAGTGTTAATTGGACAAGTACAATTGGAGGCAGCATGGGAAATGTTACCCTCTATGCAAGATGTATTTATCGATATCGTTCAACCAAAAGTAGAGGAGGTAGGCAATGCGTAATAGTTTATTAATTGCGATGCGCGAGTGGAAAGAGCGTATTGGTTCTCGATCATTTGTATTAATGTCCGTTTTAGGGCCAATCATCGTTTTGGGAATGATTTACGTTCTGTTCGCGCTAGGAAGCCAACCGAAGCAACATTGGAATGTATTAATTGCTGATCCAGCTGGTTTGATGGAAAGTAAAATCATGGCAGGAAAAGATATTTCCATTGATTATTCTTTCGCTGATGGGTATATTGAAACTGAGGAGTTTGCCCATGGAAAAAAGTACCAAGAATTTGATGCGCTCCTTGAGGTCAATGAAAAGGTCTTGACAAATAAAATCAGTCATGTTTTTTATCGAAATGAACCTTCAGTTCGAATGCAAACGAGAGTGCAATATTACTACGAAAGAAGATTGGAGGAAATACTCATTAAGCAATTTACGGATTTATCGTTGGCTGATTTCAGAAAAATCAAACAGCCAATCACCGTCAGTTTTTCGGATGTATATGATCCAGATAACAAAGCGTCTGATTTGTCAGGTTGGGTTGGTTTCTTTTATGGGACCTTAATTTTTATATTCATTTTTCTTTTTGGAATGACGATTTTAAGAAGTGTTTCACGCGAAAAAAGCAATCGAATTGTAGAAGTGTTGTTAGCATCAGTCTCTCCAAATCAAATGATGGTAGGTAAAATTCTTGGAATTGGATTTGCCGCATTTTTTCAATTTGTCATTTGGGCCGTTATTATTGGCTTTGGACTCTATTTTATGCGTGAGAATTTATTTCCAGATTTATTAGACGCCTCAAACATGAATATTCAACAATTAACACTGAATGCGGCTGACGCTACTTATCAAGAATCACAATTTGCTTCACGTGAGTACAATCAATTTGTTGATTTAGTATTTGGGCAAGTCCAATTTGTTAATATGACAGGTTTCTTTTTACTCTTTTTTATCGGCGGATACTTATTCTATGGAGCTTTGTTTGCTGCCATTGGAGCAACAATGGGGTCTGAAAGTGATGGTCAACAGTTTGTGTTACCGTTGATATTTTTACTCTTCTTGGCTTTGTACTCTGGCTATTTTGTCTTAAATTATCCAGAGAATACCATGTCTGCATGGTTGCATTATATTCCATTTACGTCACCCGTTGTCGTTATGGTAAAGTTGTCTCAAGGCTATGAACCGGGAGAAGCCTATGAAATTTACTTATCATTTTTTGTCCTTTTGATTTCGGCATTTATGATGATGGCAATTGCAGCGCGACTTTATAAAAATGGTATTTTGCAATTTGGGCATCGTGTTCGATTAAAACACGTATTCAAATGGTTGAGAAAGAATTGATGCGAATCGCAGTAATTGATCTTGGTACGAACACCTTCAATTTGTTGATTGCTGAAATAGGTCAATCTAAATTAGAATACATTTATTCAGAAAAGGTCGCGGTCCTTCTTGGTATGGGAGGTATTAACCAAGGTTGTATTGCAGATGATGCAATGGAAAGGGCAAAATTGACGCTACTGCAATTTAAGTTAAAGTGTGAAGAGCTATCAGTTCAGTCAATCGAAGGAATTGGAACATCTGCACTTCGTGAAGCCAAAAATGCCAGTGTTTTAGTTGACTACGCGCTTCATTCATTGCGTATCCCAATTTCAATAATTTCAGGGGATGATGAGGCCAAATTAATCTATAATGGCGTGCGCTATTGTCACCATATAAGAGATGAAACTCTCATAATGGATATTGGAGGAGGAAGCACTGAATTCATACATGCAAATGGTAAAGGGCTTGTTGACGCTGTAAGTTTAGATATTGGCGTTTCAAGAATCTATCAATTATTAAATAAGCCTGAAGAATATTCGAATGATGATATAGCGTTTATTAATGATTACCTAAATAGCAAGGAAACAGACTTTTTTGCCTCGGCAAAGGTTTCAGTTTTGGTTGGTTCGTCGGGTAGTTTTGAAACCATATTTGAAATGGTAAACAAAATGGATTTTCCAGCAACAGGAGATTCATTTGAGTTACCACTTGATCTTGTTATGAAAGAACTGAATTGGCTTATTTCATCGACATTGGAAGATCGAATGAATAACCATTGGATTGTTTCAATTCGGAAAAAAATGATGCCAATTGCGGCTTTAAAAATGAAGTGGATAATTGATAAAATGAACATCAAACAAGTTTTTGTTTCACCTTATTCTTTAAAAGAAGGCGTGTTTATGTCCAACTTGGATGAAATTTGAATATTATTTTCGCATAAAAGTTACCCCACCATTTCTAGAAAACTGTTGCAAGTCGCAGGTTAAAATTCCTGTTGAAACTGCTGTAATAAATTCAGTTGGTTGGGCATCCAGCAAAAGGTGACTTGGATTAAACGCGCTTTGCTCAGTAAATGGTTCCGTTTTTCCTTTCTTTCCTTTTTCAAAATACAAAATACCAACTTCATCCTTTTCATTGTGTTTGTAGTGGTATGTTATCCCTTCATTAATAGGGAATGAACCTAGGTAGACTCTTTCTTTTTCTGTTATTCCACCAACAGATGTGGAGTTAAGAATTGTCCATTTTTCTTCAACCAATTTATACAAGGTAATTTTATTATCACCTGATTCAGATTGCAGTGTAAGCAAGTAATATTCACCGCCAATAAGAGAGATAAGTCCTGTTTCAACTCCAAATCTAGAATCGTCTTCTAGGTAGTATTTCCCTCTATTTCCGTATCCGAAATTTTTAAAAGCGATGACATTTTTAGGTTCTGGAAGAAATAAATCAGAAACAAGTTCTGCTTTTGGTGAAAATCCTTTTATGGTATACCCCAGTGCATCTGCCTTATTTTCACGCCATGAAAAATGTGATATTTCATTATCAAAACCAACAAAATTCCATTGCCCACTTTTTTCACTTTTTATTGCGTCCGCGTCAACGTGTCCCAGTTTTATGACATTGTGAGTTAGGTTATGATGGGGCATTAGCATTGCAAATTCATGGTATTCTTTCTCCTTTTTATCGTAGTAACGATACTGAGATATTAACACCTTATCTGTAACTGTTGCGTCTTGAAATTCAAAAATATTATAGTCATAAAATTCTTCAAATCGTTTTATTTTTATTCCGATATCTAATGTCCCTGACTTTGCATTTCCAGCACCGTTTATTTGGTTGAAATAAAACCGTCCATTATTTTTTAAATCCAAATTGTCAATGAAATAAATGTAATTAATGTCTTCATTAAACAAATAATGAGGTGAATGGTTTTCGGGATTGAATTTCTGTTCCCACATTTTTGAATCCTCTTACCCTACAAGAGTTAAATTGATTTAATTCATGTATTCTTTCGGACTTTGACTCAAAAGTAATCCGCCTTTTCCTTTCCATTCAATTGCTTGAATAAATGGATGGTCTTGCTGTGGTACACCGATTACGGTTTGGGCATTGGACATTGAAACAGTCGAAAAAAAGATAATTAGGATCGAGAGGATAGTTAGCATGTTGTTTTTAGTTTAATTAGCTTTTACAAGATAACTTCTCAAACTATAGATTCGGTAAAAAACAGCATACTTTCATGAACAACTTTTTCACATTTTAATCTAACCATGAGATTAAAAGTAAGTTAAGTCTTATTATCTTTATGCAAAATTCAATATAGATGAGTAAAATATTAGTCATAGACGATGAAAGAGCAATTCGTAGAGCGTTGCGTGAAATTTTGGAATTTGAAGAGTTTGAAGTTGACGAAGCAGAGAACGGTAAGGAAGGTTTAGATAAGGCGAAATCTGGAGCCTATGACATTATATTTTGTGATATCAAGATGCCTGAAATGGATGGAATGGAAGTGTTGGATGGTCTTTTGGCTGAAAATATAGATTCACCTGTTATTATGATTAGTGGTCATGGAAACATTGAAACAGCCGTTCAAGCAATAAAAAAAGGTGCCTTTGATTTCATTGAAAAACCTTTGGATTTGAACCGTATTTTGGTCACCATTCGAAATGCAAAAGATAAAACAGTTCTTATCGAAGAGAAAAAAGTTCTAAAGAAAACAGTCAAAAGCTTTAAAGGTTCTTCGATTATTGGAGAAACAGAAGGGATAATCCTAATCAAGGAGATGATTGAAAAGGTCGCCCCTTCAGATGCACGTGTGTTAGTTACTGGTGAAAATGGTACGGGTAAAGAATTAGTCGCGCGCTCATTGCATGACAATAGCGATAGGAAAGACATGCCTTTTATTGAGGTAAATTGCGCTGCAATTCCTTCTGAGTTAATCGAAAGTGAATTATTTGGCCACGAAAAAGGTGCGTTTACATCAGCCGTAAAGCAAAAGAAAGGAAAATTTGAATTGGCTTCTGGAGGAACGTTATTCTTAGATGAAATTGGAGATATGTCTGCAAGTGCTCAAGCAAAAGTATTAAGAGCGCTTCAAGAAAATGTGATTCAACGAGTAGGAGGCGAGAAGGATATAAAAGTAAATGCGCGAGTTGTTGCTGCTACCAATAAAGACTTAAGAAAAGAAATCGAAGCAGGAAATTTCCGTGAAGATTTATATCACCGATTAGCAGTTATTCTGATGCATGTTCCATCTTTAAACGATAGAAGGGATGATATTCCAGTATTGGCAGAGCATTTTATGACGTTGGTTTGCGCTGAACATGGGATTGCGCGCAAATCATTTGATGCTAAAGCATTGGATGAGCTACAAAAAACCAATTGGACGGGGAATATTCGTGAATTACGAAATATTGTTGAACGTCTTATTATTCTTGGAGGAAAGGTTGTCTCTGCAGAAGATGTAAAAGCGTTTTCTAACCCAAGAGGCAATTAATTACTTATAGATACGAATATCATTTTCTACTATTTCCTTAACTGTCGTTGGGATGATTTGTTTTTTAGAAATGAGATTAACACAACTTGTGTCGTTCAAAAGAGCTTGTTCGAAATCACTATTGACATTCATAGATTGAACGAGAAGTGCTCTATAGGCGTAAACCTTTACCGGTGCAGATTGATGCATAAGTAAGGCATTTAGTTCATTTTCATTGGCTGATTTAATCAACTCGTCAAAAGTTGTGTTGTTTTCAATTGTCTGTTCTGTATTTGGTTCAAAAACATCAGAAACAGTTGAAGTTTGAATTATATGAAACACAATACTATCCAATTTGTTTTCTAATCGATATGCCAATAAATTTTGAGTCGGAGTAGATGGAATCGCATTAACAAACACCCGAAATTCATTATAATCTTTGGCAGATATTTCCATACTTTTTACTGTTAAAGCAAGAATAATGGACAATAAGGAGAGCATTCTGAATTTCATAAAACCTGTCGTCTTTTTTTTACAAAGTTAGTATCAATAACTGAGCCACCCCATTCAATTACAGTAAAACCTTTTCGAATGATTGATTCAATTAACTGGGGCTCAAGATAATAAAACTCACTTGGATTTACAATAGGGCATGTAAGGATGTATAGCCGGTAAATATTGTCTGGGCTAGGAGTGACGGACAATTTAGAAAAATAGTCGGCCTCATTATTTAACACAAAATAAACATAGTTGTACTCGTTTTTGGCTAGTTTAGGTCCCCAAAATGTTATGAAATCTGCTTTTTCCTTAGAATTTAAACCAAATGAATTAAGTTGTTTTGTCAGATATTTGACGGCATTATTTCCACTAATAATACTTCCTTTATTTGGGTCGATTATTTGATTCGTTATTTTTTGATCAGCCTCCCAAAAAAGATAATTGAACTTTTCGTTTTCAATTGTTATTTCTCCGTTTGGTAATACGTTTCCATTCCATGATCCATTGTAAGTTGGGTAAGTAAACGCCATTTTTCCTTTTGGGAGAACTGTAACTGAGAATTGTGTTTCATTTTCTGGATAAAGATAGATGACTGGTTTGTCCACCACCACTGGAAACTCACTTGATTCAAAACGAATAGAATAAGTATTTATAAATTGATCTTTAATATCTAATGAGTCAGCATATATTTCATAATATGTGTCGTTATAAAAAAAATGAAAACTATGGATTCCAGGAATTGTGTGGATGCTAAACTCATTTTGTGGGTTTAGTTTTTTAGAGTTATTTTTCCCGTCCAGACTGAATAAAACTGTTCGTTCAGAAATGTCATCCATAAATCCGGTAAACTGGAATACAAACATCGATTCGCTTATATTTAATTCATCACTTTTCTCTGAAGATATAAGCATAACTTCAGGAATTAATATTCCTCTTTCACTTGAAAATACGAATAGTGACAGTTGAATAAAGACTATTGAAAAAAAGATTTTCATGCTTGATTAAATGTTTAAATTTTTTTTGATCATTTTTGAATCAATCTTCGATCCACCCCATTCAATAACGGTGAAGCCATCTCTTTTTATTGGGCTAATGCTTTGAGGCTTCATGTCAACAGTATTACTATTTATATCGATGGGGCACGTTAAAATGTATATACGATAGATGTTATCTGGCTTGGGTGAAATGTTTAGTTCACCGAAATAGTTTGCTTCCTCGTTCATTACGAAATAAACATAGTTGAATTCATTCTGAGCCAATTTAGGTCCCCAAAACGTGATGAAATCTGCTTTTTCTTTAGCGTTTAGCCCAAATGAATTTAACTGATCGTTTAAAAAACGAGTTGCCTCAGAGCCGTTAACAATACTGCCCTGATTAGATTTAATAACGTCGGAAGTAACTGTTTGGTCTGCCTCCCAAAAAAGATAATTGAATGTTTCATCACCAATTTTTATGTCACCATTTGGATACGCAATTCCTTTCCATGAATCGTTATAAGCTGGATAAGTAAAAGCCATTTTACCCTTTGGATTAACACTTAATTTAAAGGCTATGTCTTTTTTGGGGTATAAGTAAATAACTGGCTTTTCAACCATTACTGGATATTCGCTAGATTCAAGACGCACTTCATACGTGTTAATGTACTGTGATTTAATAACTAATGAGTCAGAATACACTTCTTCGTATTGATTAGTGTAATAAAATTGAAAAATATGTGAACCGGGAGTGGATTTAATCGTCAATTGATTTTTATCATCTAATTTTTGTGAACCATTTACATTGTTAATACTGTACATTATCATTCGTGAAGATGTTCGATCATTGAAACCGTTGAACTCAAATACATAAACAGCTTCATTGCGCTGTAACTTTGTATTTTGCTCAGATGATTTCAATGTAATTTGTGGAATAAACTCGGGTGTTTGACCGGCACAAGAAATTAAGGCAACGTGCAATGAAAAGATAGCTAAAATAGTTTTCATAATGATTGATTTATTAGCTGTACAATTGAGTCAAAGAATGGTTCAAGAAAGATTTTCTTTTTTGATTACAATAACTCGATAATCTTCTTCACTAGATTTGAAGAGCTGAATTCCTCCGTGTTAATTGCAATATTTGATAGAATTCCAGATTGGTAATCTTTGAACGATTGGGATATGAAAGATGATAACGTTTTTTCATCAGAATAATCTACGAAACAACCACATTTAGTATGATTTACGATCTTCTGCAGATCACTATCATTTTCTCCAATCGCAATAATTGGACGTTTTGCTCCAAGATATTCGAAAAACTTTCCGGTAAGAATTCCTTTTACATTTCCTGAGTTATTCGCGACCAATAATAGTAGTTGAGTTGAGCGTTGCAATAAAATACTTTCCTGATGCGGAATAGGTGGAGTAACGGTTACGTAATTTTCTAGTCCAAATTCTTTCAAAGAATCAATAACCTGATAGTCAACTGTTCCAATTAGGTTGATTTTTAATTGAGAAGCTAATTCAGCATGGGTTTGAGTCAATTGACCTAAGACCTTCCATAAAACCAATGGGTTGCGTGTAAAGGGCATGGATCCAAAATGGGAAATCGTAAAATCTGAATTCAATTCAACTATTGAACTATCAAATTCTGGAAAGTTATATCCATTGGTTACAACATGAATTTTTCGTTTCGCAATTTCTTCAAGTCCTTCAGCGCATGCATTTGAAACGGTTACCACTTCATCTGCTTTTGATAAAACTAACTGCTCTAATTCTTTATGCTTGCTATCTGCTCTTTTTCCAGGAAGTAGGTCTGTATAAAAATCAATTTGAGTCCACGGGTCACGAAAATCAGCAACCCATTTGATGTTCAACTTCTCTTTTAATTTAAGGGCAATTAGATGAGTGCTATGTGGTGGACCCGTTGAAATAATTGTAGTTATTTCAGGGTGATTTTTTAAATAAGTCAATAAAAACCGAGCGCTAGGTTTAATCCAGAAAACGCGCGAATCAGGAATGAATAAATTTCCTCTCACCCAAATCATGGCTTTTTGCAAGGAGGATTGTTTTTTCGATTGTGTAAATCCGACTCCAGCCTTTTTTCCGCGATTTAGAAACTTATTTGGTTCAAATATCTTTCGACGAATAATAGTAACATCATTACTAACCTCCTTATTTAAATTCTCGTCAATTGCTGGCCAAGCGGCATCTTGAGGACAATAAACAGTGAGATTGCAATTATTTTCTTTGAAATAATTTGAAAAACGCAACCATCGATGTACACCTGCACCTCCAGAAGGTGGCCAATAATAAGTGATAAGTAGTACGTTTTTTTCGTTTTCCAAATTAATTCAATTTCTCCAAAACAGCGTCCATTGCATCTTTCAAGCCATTTGGATTTTTACCACCAGCTGTTGCAAAGAAAGGTTGACCACCACCGCCACCTTGGATGTGCTTTGAAACTTCTCGGATAATATTTCCTGCGTGTAATTCCTTTTCCTTCGTTAAGTTATCAGAGATAATAATGCTAAGAGTGCATTTATCTCCTTCTTTTCCGCCTATAACTCCTACGAAATTATCAACTTCTCCCTTGAATTGGAATAGAATATCCTTTATTGAATCGCCGTCCAATTCAACAATTTCGTTCAACAATTGAATTCCCTTGTAATCTGAAATTGAATTCTTTAATGCGCTTTTTACATTTTTCGCTTTGTCTTTTTGAAATTGTTCAATTTCCTTAGTTAACACAGCGTTTTTCGTCAATAAGTCATTAACAGCTTTTACGATGTCTTTTGGGTTTTTTAATGAAAAAGAAATTTCATCTAGCAAATTTGCTTTCTTTTGGAAGTATGCCTCAGCATTAGCAGATGTAATTGCCTCAATTCTTCTCACTCCTGCCGCTACTGCAGATTCAGAAGTGATAATAAATAAACCTATTTCTCCTGTGTTTTGAACGTGCGTTCCACCGCATAATTCAACTGAATCACCAAACTTAATAATTCGAACAGTATCACCATATTTCTCTCCGAATAAAGCCATTGCTCCCATTTCTTGGGCAACCTCCATCGGAGCATTACGCTTTTCTTCCAATGGAATACTCGCTTTTATTTGAGCAGAAACCAATTCTTGAATTTGGGTTAATTCTTCATCTGTTACTTTTGAAAAGTGTGAGAAGTCAAACCGCAGATAATCTGAATTCACCAAGGATCCTTTTTGCTCTACATGTGTACCAAGTACAGTTCGTAAGGCATGATGAAGTAGGTGAGTAGCGGAGTGGTTATTAGCTGAAGCTTGTCGCTTACTTTTAGATACAACAGCTTCAAATGTCGCATGGACATCACTTGGCAATTCCTTCATTAAGTGAACAATCAAATTGTTCTCCTTTTTTGTGTCAAATAGACTTGTTTTAGCACCTTTACTTTCAATGTAACCCGTATCTCCAACTTGTCCACCACCTTCAGGATAGAAAGGGGTTAAATTGAAAACCACTTGGTAAAATTCTTTTTGTTTTTGTGATACTTTTCTGTATTTCACAATCTTTACCGAAGTTGAAAGGTTATCGTAACCAACAAATTCCTCCACATTATCATCGAGTAATTCGACCCAGTCATCTGTTTCTATTGCAGTAGCTGCACGCGACCGATCTTTCTGTTTCGTAAGCTCTTCTTCAAATACCTTTTCGTCAATCTCCAAGCCATTTTCTCGTGCAATTAATGAGGTTAAATCAACTGGGAAGCCGAATGTATCATACAACTCAAAAACAACAGTCCCGTCAATTAACTGAGCACCAGAGTTTTTTGTGTCACTGATAACAATGTCAATACGCTTTAATCCTTGTTCCAATGTTCTAAAGAAGCTGTTTTCTTCCTCAGTAATCACCTTGTGTATAAGTTCTTTCTGGTTGTTCAACTCAGGAAAAGCAGTTCCCATTTCTTTTGCTAGTAAGGTAGAAAGGTCCGCTAAAAAAGATTCTTTCAAGTTCAACGTTTGGTATCCGTAACGAACTGCTCTTCTTAAGATACGGCGAATAACATATCCCGCGCCAGTATTTGAAGGAAGTTGTCCGTCTGCAATGGAAAATGAAATAGCACGCACGTGATCGGCAATTACACGCAACGCGATGTCCGTTTCTTCCTTCACTTTGTATTTTTTTCCTGAAACCTTTTCCATATGTTGGATTAAGGTTTGAAACAAGTCAGAATCATAATTGGACTGTTTTCCTTGCAAGGCCATAGCTAAGCGCTCTAACCCCATTCCTGTATCAACGTGTTTTTCAGGAAGCGGTTCTAACGAACCATTTGCCTTTCTGTTGAACTCCATGAAAACGTTATTCCAAATTTCAATTACTTGAGGATGATCTTCGTTTACCAATGATTTTCCATCAATTTTTAAACGCTCATCTTCATTTCTTAAGTCGACATGAATTTCAGTGCAAGGACCACAAGGACCAATATCGCCCATTTCCCAGAAGTTATCTTTCTTATTTGCTAAGATAATTCGGTCTTCTGAAACATACTTCTTCCAAATTTCGATGCTTTCTTGATCTACAGGAACACCATCTGTTTCGTCACCTTCAAAAACAGTAACATATAGACGATCAACAGGAATTTTATAAACTTCGGTCAATAAATCCCATGCCCATTCTATAGCTTCTTCTTTGAAATAATCACCAAAAGACCAATTTCCTAACATCTCGAACATCGTGTGATGATAAGTGTCAACCCCAACTTCTTCTAAATCGTTGTGTTTTCCAGAAACACGTAAACACTTTTGAGAATTTGCTACACGTCTGTGTTTTGGAATAGCATTACCAAGGAAAAAATCTTTAAATTGATTCATTCCGGCATTGATGAACATCAATGTTGGGTCGTTTTTCACAACCATTGATGCGCTAGGCACAATCTCATGTCCTTTTGATTCAAAATAATCAAAGTATGCTTTTCTAATTTCAGATACTGTCATTGGTGGGCGTAATGTTCTTTAAGAATGTAAAATTACTTTAATTATCAATTGCGAATTGTCCAATGACAATTATTTCACTTCCTTTTTATAAATCATTTGAGTTGGATAAGCAAAGTCAAGTCCTTCAGCATTGAAGCGTTTTAAAATCGCCATGTTGATGTCAGTTTGGGTTTGAAGAATATCTGAAGTTGGCTTAATGAAATAGATGTACATTATTCCCATCGAAAAATCACCCCAATTATTAAAACTAACCAAATGATTTTCTTCTAAATCAGAATTTTCTGTACTTATTTCTTTTAAAATCTCAATTGCTCTTTCCATTTTTTCTGGAGATGTTTCGTACGTCAATCCTAGATTTACAACAACTTTTCGCGAAGGCTCTAAGGTTACATTTTCAACTGCTTCATCACTGAAATGTGCATTTGGCAAAGTAACTAATCTGCCTTCCAAAGTTCTCAATCGTGTACTCCTAATTCCCACTTCTTCAACGAAACCGTCATAACCATGAATTTGAATTCGATCACCAACTTTAAAAGGTTTATCAACATACACCATAATCCCTCCAAAAATGTTTTTTACAGTGTCTTGAGCGGCTAAGGCAAGAGCCAAACCTCCGATTCCTAGACCGGCAATTACCGCTCCAACGTCAAAGCCAACGTTATTAAGCCCAATAACAATTCCAAGCGCCCATAAAATGATTTTGAATAGCTTTCTAAGTAATGGAAGTAATTGATCATCTAAATCACTTTCCGATTTTGAAACCATTGGAGTGAGATATTCAACAATTATCGCGTCAATGGTGCGAACAATGAGCCAAGTTACGTTTAGGGTAAAAATAAAAGTAAAGATGTGAGCGAAGAAAGTATCAATGTTTTCTCCAAATGTCAATCGTTGAAACCCCCAATAAAAACCCAATATCCCAATTGCGTAGACAATTGGTTCTTCTAATTTATCAACCAATAAATCATCTAGGTTGGATTTTGTTTTTGCAGTAATTTTCTTAACATATTTTCCGATTGCCCAATAACATATTTTAGCAACAATTATAGCACCAACAACGATACCTAGCGATATAGCCCATGAACTAATTGTGTTTCCGTAAAAAGTTTTGTTTAGAAATTCCATCATTGTATTAAGCGTTTTTAAATTTCACTACGAAGATAATGGTATCTTTGTCAAGATTCAACTATTCATGGGGTTATCTGTGAATCATAAATGGAAAAAGTGAATTTGAACGTTAAAAATACAGCTGCTTTTGGTTTTTCTTTTCTCCTGATTTTTTTAGTCTGTATCCTAGTTCGACTACCACATTTTTTATCCAAAGACTTTTTTTTTGACGGAGATGAAGCAATGATTGGCATAATGGCGCAAGATTTTCTCTCAGGTAAAGGCTTATCACTTTATTTTTATGGACAGAATTATGGTTTTTCATCGCTTGAAGTGCTTTCCACATCTCTTTTTATAAAATTAATTGGAAATGGCATTTGGGCCTTGCGTCTTGGAGGATTGTTATTATTCTCAATTGGTATAACATTCATTTGGAAGAGTTTAAGAGAAACTAAGGTTTCTTTGATGATTTCAATAATATGCGTACTATTTTTTGCGATGTCACCGACATGGTTTTTATGGGGATCCTTGGTCAGAGGAGGCTATGTTACAGCGTTTATGTGTTTTGGAATATTGTTTTATATCACTCTTTTAAAAAAAACGGATTGGAGTTGGGTAATGATCGCGGCAGTTTTTTTCATGATAGCTTATGAATCACAACCATTGATTTTTATACCGATTTTACCTTTTCTTGTTCAATGGATGCTACCTTTTAAGTTGAATTTCAGAAAGATATTTGGCTTTATAACCGTTTCTTTTCTTCTAGCACTTTTGATTCATTATTTGGGAGCAAATGAAACTATCTGGTCCCCTCCTAAATCTGCATTTTTTGACATGCAACAAATTCAAAATTTAACGACACAAATAGGTGGGATGATTTATTCGTATTCCAATTTTTTCTATTATACTATGGATATTCCGATTCCTCTATGGTGGTTTGTTTTGTTGTCAATTTCATTGGGACTTATAGCAACTTATATATGCTTATTTTTTTGGAAATCGGAAAAAAGGGTGAAGTACTTCATTCTCGGCATGGTCTTATCATTGCTATTATCGATGTTTCTAATTTCCACTGTCTCCATGTATTCACCGCGATATTGGTTGGGATTTTTTACAGGAATTCTATTTCTGTTTTCCTATGCAATTATAAAAGGTACGTTTGTGAAGGCGCGACTTACGATTTTGATATCTGTTGTGTTGATATACGGAATTGGATTAATCACTGTGAATGAATTGAAGCGAGATTGGTATTATGCTAATGTAAATGAATTAGAGGCATTTGATGAGGTGTATCAGTATGCGAAAAAGAAAGATGTAAAAGCTATTTATACGATTGATGATTTAATTCAATGGAAGTGGAATTATTTATACGGTGTAGATATTCCGTGTACAGCTTTTCATGAAAAGGAACGAGTTAGTTTTTTCAAGAATAGCGTCCGTGATTACTATTTGAATAGAAAAGATGAAAATGTTGTAATTGGATATTATAACATTTACGATGGTTTTAAGGTGAATGATCAATTTTTAACGAATATTGAACAAGTTAATAGTAAATACTTCATTATTAGAAATGTTTCAGATGAAAAAATTGATTCTGCTTACCGGCACTTTAAATAGGATTAGTTTTATTAACATTTTCTTGTGTTCAGATTCCTTATCTTTGCGCTGTGTCTAAACAGAAGTATAAATATAATCCAGCAACATTATCTTATGAAAAGGTTGAAATTGGTCCATGGAAACGTGTTCTTCGAATATTGTTATGGATTGCCCCTAGTGTTGTTTTAGGATTGGTACTAGCAATTGTTATCACCCGTAGAATTGATTCACCTCTTGAGAAGGAATTAAAAGCTGAATTACAAGAGAATCAACGAGAGCTGAATAGACTGCAAAATGACATGAAACTAGCGAACGAAGTTCTGGATGTTTTACAAAGTCGTGATGAAGACTTGTATAGAGCAGCGTTATATGCTGATAAATTTCCTGAAGAATTAAGAATGATGGGAGTTGGAGGAAGTGATCGATATGCCTATTTGTCTAAATTATCTAATGCAGAATTGCTGATTTCAACCTCGGAACAAATGGATAAGTTAGAAAGGCGATTGAACGCGCAAAGTATGTCTTTTCGTGAGTTATTAATATTAGCTAAGGATAAAGAAAAATTGTTAGCATCGATTCCTGCAATACAACCTGTTCGTAATAAGGATTTAAAAAAACGAATTTCAGGTTTTGGTTTTCGCATTGATCCAATTTATAAAACGCGTCAAAAACATACTGGAATGGATTTTACAGCTGACAAAGGTTCAGATGTTTATGTAACAGGTGACGGAGTTGTAGAGGAAATTGAGCGTAAAAAATGGGGTTACGGAAATTGTATCATTGTCAACCATGGTTATGGATACAAAACCAGGTATGCTCATTTAAGTGCAGTTAAAGTGAAAGTTGGTCAGAAATTAAAAAGAGGTGAATTGATTGGATTGGTAGGTTCAACAGGAAAATCTACTGGGCCTCACTTGCATTATGAAGTAGAGGTAAAAGGTGAAAAAGTAAATCCAATCGGATATTACCATTCCGATTTATCTCCTGAACAGTTTGAACAATTGTTAGAAATGAGTGAGAATTCACATCAATCGATGGATTAAAACTTATAAACTGACATTTTGACTGTTGTATTTGCGTCAGTTTATAGCCTATTTCAGTACTATTCTGTCACTTTTGTCATGAAATCCATACTTTTTTGCCTTGGCATAATCATTGACTCAATCAAACCAAACAATAAAGAATAAATAATAAAGTAAATTATATCATGGGAAAAATAATTGGAATTGATTTAGGAACTACGAACTCATGCGTTTCAGTAATGGAAGGAAATGAGCCAGTAGTAATCGCGAACTCTGAAGGTAAGAGAACAACGCCTTCAATTGTTGCGTTTGTTGATGGAGGAGAGCGTAAAGTTGGTGACCCAGCGAAACGTCAAGCCATTACAAACCCGACAAAAACAATATCATCGATTAAACGTTTTATGGGTTCTACTTTTGATGAAGTAAAATCAGAAATTGGTCGTGTACCTTATAAAGTAGTAAAAGGAGATAATAATACTCCACGTGTTGAAATCGACGATAGAAAATATACACCACAAGAGATTTCTGCAATGATTCTTCAAAAAATGAAGAAAACGGCTGAAGATTACTTAGGGCAAGAAGTATCAGAAGCTGTTGTTACAGTTCCTGCATATTTTAACGATTCTCAGCGTCAGGCGACTAAGGAAGCAGGTGAAATTGCTGGTTTAACTATCAAGCGTATCATCAATGAGCCTACTGCAGCAGCTTTGGCATACGGATTAGACAAGAAAGGTGTAGATCAAAAAATTGTAGTTTTTGACTTTGGTGGAGGTACACATGATGTTTCTATCCTTGAATTAGGAGATGGAGTATTTGAAGTATTGTCTACAGATGGAGATACACACTTAGGTGGAGATGATGTTGATAATGCAATCATTGATTGGTTGGCAGCAGAGTTTAAAAATGATGAAGGGTTGGATTTAACGCAAGATCCAATGGCTCTTCAACGTTTGAAAGAAGCGGCAGAGAAAGCCAAAATTGAACTTTCTTCTACAACTTCAACCGAAATCAACTTGCCATACATTATGCCAGTTGATGGTGTGCCAAAACACTTAGTTAGAACTTTACAACGTTCGAAATTCGAGCAGTTAATTTCTTCTATCGTAGAAAGAACTATTGCTCCTTGTCGTTCAGCATTGAAAAGTGCAGGATTATCAACTAAAGATATTGATGAGGTAATTTTAGTAGGTGGATCAACTCGTATCCCAGTTATTCAAGATGCAGTGAAAAATTTCTTCGGAAAAGAAGCTTCTAAAGGGGTTAATCCAGATGAGGTTGTTGCAATTGGTGCAGCTATCCAAGGTGGTGTATTGACTGGAGAAGTTAAAGATGTACTTTTGTTGGACGTTATTCCATTATCATTGGGAATTGAAACAATGGGTGGAGTTTTAACAAAATTGATTGAAGCAAACACAACCATTCCTACTAAGAAATCTGAAGTTTTCTCAACAGCATCGGATAACCAACCATCAGTTGATATTCACGTATTACAAGGTGAGCGTTCAATGGCTGCTGACAACAAAACGTTAGGTCGTTTTCAATTGATGGATATTCCACCAGCGCAAAGAGGAATGCCACAAATTGAGGTAACATTTGATATTGATGCTAATGGTATCATGAATATTTCAGCTAAAGATAAAGGAACTGGAAAAGAGCAATCTATTAAGATTGAAGCTTCTTCAGGATTGTCAGAGGCGGAAATTGAAAAAATGAAAGCTGAGGCTGAAGCAAACGCAGATGCAGATAAAAAGAAAAGAGAAGAAGTTGAGACAATCAACAAAGCTGATTCATTGATTTTCCAAACGGAGCGTCAGTTAAAAGAATACGGAGATAAAATCCCAGCTGAAAAGAAGCAACCGATTGAAGATGCTTTAGCTGAATTGAAAAAAGAATTCGAGGCACAGAATATGGCTAATTTGGAACCAGCAATGGAGAAATTAAACCAAGTATTCCAAGCAGCTTCTGAAGAGATGTACAATGCAGCCAACGCAGGTAGCGGTGATGCAGGTGCTGAAGGTCAAGCTGAAGGTAATCCGCAAGATGAAGTTACAGATGTTGACTTCGAGGAGGTGGACGAGAAAAAGTAATACCTTGATTTCATAATATATAAGTAAAAAGGCGCTCACGTTTTGTGAGTGCCTTTTTTGTTTAATATTTATTTGTTAGGTTGTAAGTACAACGTCTATAAATGCGTAAGCACGAAACTCTCCAATGAGCATGTTTCGTGCCTTCACATTTGTAGTAGATAAGTTATTATATTTTAAAATTGAAAAAGAGTAGGTCTGATTCAATTTGCAATAATTCAATCTTGTAAAAACAAAACGTTTTAAAATTCACAAATGGTAAATTAAAAATGTAGTTGTTTTGTTTTTAACTTGAGTCAAATTTAAGTTTCAAATTAAATTTTGAAAAAAAATAGCAATAGACAATCAATAGACAAATTGAAAATTCATCAAGTAATCCTCTAAAATATCTGAATTTGAGAGGTTTAACTTTTTTCTAAGGCGATATCTTTTTGTGTTTAAACTACTTAATGAGATATTAAATATCTCAATTAGGTCGTTTGAAGATAGATTTAGATTAATTAAAAGAGATAATTTTAATTCTGATTGAGTAAGATTGGGGTGTTTTTCTTTCAGTTTTATATAAAACACGTTATTGGTATTTTTAACAAGTTCGTCCAAAAATTTAAGTTGGTCATTTCTTTTTTCGGATGCTTTTGCAAGTCTTAGAAATTTCTTTAAATCATCGAATTGCGGATCTGTACTTTTGTCTAAATGATGTTGTAATGATGTTTTTAGCTTATCTAATTCTTGATCACGGATTGAAAGTTGAATTGTTTTTGACGCAATTGTTTCTTGGCTTTTTAGTAATTCAATTTCAGCTTCTTGCTTTACTCTTTCCTTTTCAAGTAATTCTTTCTCTAAAGAAATGCGATTCAGTTGTTTTGTTTTTCGAATTCTAAAAAGTAAAAATCCAAAACCAGAAAGGAAAAGTGTTGCTAATAGAAGCATCAGATAATATTTTTTTGTAAGCTGAGCCTGAGAAATTTTAGAATTTAATTCTACTAGCTCTTTTCCTTGCTGAAGTGAGTCTAATTCGGCCTTATATTCTATAGTTAGAATTTGTTTGTTGATATCAAATGACTTAATTGTATCTTCATATTGATGCTGAATTTCTCTATTAATGTATGCTTCTTTGAATTTACCAAGTTCGGAAAGCGCATTTGCAAGGCCTTCATACAATTGTGCTTTTGTATGATACTCTCCTTCAAATTGATTTTCCTTTCCTTTTACCTTTAAAAATGTAGACTCGGCCAATTCATTCCGTCCATTTTCTTGATAAAATACGGCTAGATAGGTGTAGCTTTTGTATATATCAGCGATCGTACCTTTGTCTAGAGAGAACTCTAAGCATTGCTTAAGGTAATATTCAGAACTGTCCATTTGATTGAGGTACGAATAGCAAATACCTATGTTCATACTAATCATAATCGGAAATTCATTGTGTTCATCTTTCTCTTTTCCAGAATTGTAATTGGAAAAGGCAAGCTTCAAGTATTTGAGTGATTCATGATATCTCTTTTCAGTTAATAGTGCGATACCATAATTGTTCAAATGATTCTTATTTGGCGTTAATTTATTCTCTTCAAGAATTTTTATAGATGTCTTTAATTCTTTACATGCCCTTTCTCTATCTGTTCTGTTGTTGAAATAGATAACGCCCAGGGAGTTGTGGTATTCAGCTAAGTACTTTGGATTGTTGTTCGTTTTTTCAAGAATTGTTTTGATTCTATTAACGTATCTATTTGCCTCTTGTAGGTCATGTTTATAGGTCAAGCAAAATCGACTCAATTCATTTATTACACTAATCTCTTTGTCATAATTTTCAGTCTCTTCAGCTAGTTCTAATGCTTGGTTAAGAAATAAAAACGATTCCTTAATGTTCAAAGGGTTCTTGTTGGCTGCTTTCTTTAAAAGTGCATCAATTTCTTTTGAGGATTTCTCAATTGATTTTTGCCCAATTACAAAAGTAGTTGATATGCAGGCAAAAACAAGGATGAGTAATTTCATGCGAACAGGCTGGAAGTAATGATTAATTAATTTGGAATTAAAGATATAAAAAAAACGCCTCATCCAAAGATGAGGCGTTTTGCTATAAAGAGTTAATTGTAATTTATTTTTTGACTTCGTTAACTACGGCTTTAAAAGCCTCTGGGTGATTCATTGCTAAATCCGCAAGTGCTTTACGGTTTAACTCCATGTCACTTTTGTTAACAAGTCCCATGAATTGAGAATAGCTCATTCCATGCATACGTGCACCCGCGTTAATACGCGTAATCCACAATGCTCGAAAGTTTCTTTTCTTTTGTTTACGTCCAGTGTATGCATATAACATACCTTTTTCAACTGCATTTTTAGCAACAGTCCAGACATTTTTTCTTCTTCCAAAGTAACCTTTGGCGTGCTTCATTACGTTCTTACGACGCGCTTTTGAAGCAACATGATTTACCGATCTTGGCATAATTTTTCGTTTTTTAATAAGGAGTGGGTCTCTATTTCAGACAGCTTAGTTACTCATTACTTGGTTAAACATTACTAATAATAAACCTGTATTCACTTAATCCGATTAAATCGAATTATTTCATACACAATTGTTGCTTGATATTTGCCTCGTCCGATTTGTGAACAAGTCCTGCGTGCGTCAAGTTACGCTTCTGCTTTTTAGTCTTCTTTGTTAAGATATGACTCTTAAAAGCATGCTTTCTTTTAATTTTACCGCTTCCAGTGATTTTGAATCTCTTCTTTGCACTAGATTTAGTTTTCATTTTTGGCATCTCTCTTCGTTTTTTAAGTTACCTCTCTATAGCTTCTTTCTAGAACTTTCTATTGAACTTCGCTAACGCTTGTTTCATCAAAAGCTCTGCTTTTTCTTATTTCTTTTTAGAATTGATCATCATAATCATACGCTTACCTTCCAATTTAGGTAATTGTTCAATTACACCGTAATCAGCTAATTCTTGAGCTAATTTCAGTAGTAAAATCTCTCCTCTGTCTTTAAATACAATTGTACGTCCTCTAAAGAAAACATACGCTTTTACTTTATTTCCTTCACTAAGGAATTTTTTAGCGTGTGCCAATTTAAAGTCAAAATCGTGGTCGTCTGTATTCGGACCGAAACGAATTTCTTTCAATTCAACTTTACTTTGTTTCGCTTTTAATTCTTTTTCTTTTTTCTTCTGGTTGTATAAGAATTTACGGTAATCCATAATCTTACATACCGGAGGGTCAGCTTTTGGTGATATTTCAACTAAATCAAGTTCTTTTTCATCAGCCATTTTTAGTGCTTCAGAGGTCGCCATTACCACAGGCTCTTGACCGTCAATTATGAGACGAATTTGACGAGCAAAGATTTTATCGTTAATCCTGTGCTGATCTACTTCTTCTCTTTTTACGAAGTTTCTTTTATTATTTGGTCTTCTCATTCAGTTATTTAATCATTTAAAGCTAATTCGTCTGCTATCGTTTTGTTGATTATTTCTGCAAATTGTTCAACGTTCATTACTCCTACATCTCCCTTTCCACGCTGTCTAACAGATATTTGGTTGTTCTCTGCTTCTTGTTCTCCAACAATCAACATAAAAGGTGTTTTGTTAAGCTCTGATTCTCGTATCTTCTTACCTATCTTCTCATTACGATCGTCAACGAATCCGCGAATATCGTAATTATTTAGCAATTGTAAAAGGTTTTCGCAGTAATCATTGTATTTATCGCTAATTGGTAATATTGCAACTTGATCTCCTGTAAGCCAAAGAGGGAAGTCACCAGCGCAATGCTCCAGCAACACTGCGACAAATCTTTCCATTGATCCAAACGGTGCTCTATGAATCATTACAGGGCGGTGCTTTTGATTATCAGATCCTGTGTATTCTAACTCAAATCGTTCTGGTAAGTTGTAATCTACTTGAATTGTGCCCAATTGCCACTCTCTACCCAAAGCATCTTCAACCATAAAGTCTAGCTTTGGTCCATAGAATGCTGCTTCACCGTATTCGATAAACGTTTCTAAATTTTTCTCTGCTGCTGCTTCGATGATTGCATTTTCCGCTTTGTCCCAGTTTTCATCTGAACCAATATATTTTTCAGAATTCTCAGGATCCCTTAAAGAAATTTGTGCTTTAAAATTCTCGAACTTCAATGTTTTGAAGATGTAAAGAACTAAATCGATTACTTTTTTAAACTCATCTTTCACTTGATCTTGCATGCAGAAAATATGCGCATCATCCTGAGTAAAGCCTCTAACACGAGTTAAACCGTGTAATTCACCTGATTGCTCATAACGATAAACTGTTCCGAATTCGGCAAATCTAACGGGTAAATCTTTGTATGAACGAGGTCTCGATTTGAAAATTTCACAGTGATGTGGGCAATTCATTGGTTTCAACAAGAATTCTTCATCCTCATCAGGAGTATTGATAGGTTGAAAAGAGTCTTTTCCATATTTAGCGTAATGTCCAGAACAAACGTATAACTCCTTACTACCGATATGTGGCGTAATTACTTGATCGTATCCAGATCTTTTTTGTGCTTTCTTCAAGAAATTCTCAAGCCTTTCGCGCAATGCAGCTCCTTTTGGTAACCACAATGGCAAACCTTGACCAACACGCTGTGAGAAAGTGAATAAATCCATTTCCTTCCCAAGTTTACGGTGATCTCTCGCTTTCGCCATTTCTAGCTTCTCAAGATATTCTGTCAATTCAGAACTCTTGGGAAAAGTGATTCCATATATTCGCGTTAATTGCTTTCTTGTTTCATCTCCACGCCAGTAAGCTCCAGCAATTGAAGTTAATTTCACTGCCTTAACAAAACCTGTGTTCGGGATGTGTGGTCCTCGACATAAATCAGTGAATTCACCTTGAGTATAGAACGTAATTGTTCCATCATCCAACCCTTCTAATAATTCTAATTTATACTCGTCACCTTTCTCTTTGAAATAAGCAATGGCATCTGCTTTTGAAATATCTTTTCGGATAAATTCACTTTTTTGCTTTGCCAATTCTTTCATCTTATCTTCTACTTTGGCTAAATCAGCTTCAGTTATACTATAATCCATAAAATCTACATCATAGTAGAAACCATTTTTTACAGGAGGGCCAATTGCCAATTTAATTCCAGGGTAGAAAAATTCCAATGCTTCAGCCATTAAATGGGCAGAAGAGTGCCACATGGTTGATTTACCATCCGTGTCATTCCAGGTCAATAATTGCAAGCTTGAATCGTTGTTAATTGGACGATTGGCGTCAATTACCTCGTCATTCACTTTTGCAGCAAGTACGTTTCTAGCAAGTCCTTCGGAGATACTTAGTGCTATATCCATAGCAGAAGTCCCTTGTTCAACTTGTCTAACAGATCCGTCTGGTAACGTAATGTTTATCATTTTTTCTTCTGAAATTAGACCGCAAAGGTAATGAAAACCAATGAATATAAGAACTCAAAATAACCAGCATTTTGAAATTTTATTAGCGATTGTTTTTTTGATTATCAGATAAATAAAAATAGAATTGTTTTTGATATATTTAATTTAATTAATTACTAACGAATACTGCGAAAATTGACTTTCCAAAAAGTACCTTTTGTATATATAACTTCGTTTTTTTTACTTGGAATTGTTTTCATCGATAATACTGTTTATGGATCTGAGAATGCTCTTATTAGCCTGTTTATGGCCTTGTCGATTTACATCTTACTCTCAAAGGTTAAAAATGAATTTCTCAAAAAAATAAGGGTAGGACTGCTTTTTTTAGCAATACTATTCACAGGAGGATCCTTGATATCCTTCAATCGTACGGAGTCAAAAAGTATTACCAAGGGAACAAGTGTTCTTCTATCTGTTGATGAGATTGCATCTGAAGATAAAGATTGGCGCAAAGCAATTTGCACTGTGAATTCCTTGGTTACTAAAGATTCAGTCGTAAATCATGTTGAAAAAATTCTATTATTCTTTAACTCTTCACAAGTTCAAGTTGGAGATGTTTTGCTCGTTCAAGCAAATCTTGATTCTATTAAAAATAAAAATAATCCAGGAGAATTCAATGTTAAAGCGTATTGGAATAATAAGGATGTATATCAGATTGGTTTTGTAGGGGAATCTGATTTTAAGCTTATAAAAACTGTAGATTATCCCTGGTGGATGAATTGGAGTTCTAGAGTGCGAAACCACTTAACTGAAAAACTACAAAGTACGCTGAATGGTGAAGCATTAGGTGTTGCGGTTGCTTTATTATTGGGTGATAAGCAACTGTTGACGAATGAAGTCAGAAGTAGTTTTATTAATGCTGGAGCGATGCATGTTTTGGCTGTTTCAGGACTTCACGTTGGTATAGTTCTTTATATTTTGATGTTTGTTTTGGGAAAATTTACTCGATTTATTTCAAAGAGAAATGCGGTATTAATATCAATTGCAATAATTTGGATATATGCTGCAATCACAGGATTTTCCCCTTCTGTTTTGCGTGCAAGTTTTATGTTTTCAGTTCTTGCAATTGCTCAAATAACTGGGCGAAATAAAAATTCAATCAACGTTTTGTTTTTTAGTGCTTTTGTATTGCTGTTATTTCAACCATTATGGGTGTATGATATCGGATTTCAACTTTCCTATTTAGCAATGACCGGAATATTCGTTCTATATCCACTCGTTTCAAAACTCATCTACTTTAAAAATAAGTGGTTAACAAAGATTTGGCAAGGAACAGCTGTTGGTCTTTCTGCCCAGTTGTTTACTGTGCCGTTAACACTATTTTACTTTCACCAATTCCCGAACTACTTTATTCTTACAAATATTGGAATGATGGTTTTTGCAGGTACTGTATTAGGGCTGGGGTTGTTGTTTTTCGTTGTAAGTTGGTCCACTTTTTTAGCATTTATCGCTGGTAACCTGCTAAAAATCGGTCTAATCGGAATGTTGTTTTTTGTTCAATGGATTGATGGGATTCCCTTTTCTGTAGCAACTGGATTTCAATTATCATTTGTGTTGTTGTGTCTGATTTATACACTACTTATACTATTTATTTTTGCAACGTCAACGAGACTAAAAGTAAGTGTACTTGTTTCTTTTGGAATGATTTTCATAATGGTTCATTTTCAACGTTATCAAAATCTTAGGGAGAGTGAAATGGTTGTGTTTAATTCTGATGATTTTACTGTTGCTATCAAAAGTAAAGATCAAATTCTTTGTTTTTATACTGCAAAAAAGGAGCGCATTAAGAAGGTTAAGTCAATGCTAAAGGATTACACTTTAGTGCGACCTGGCAATATAACTTTCGTTTTCTTAGAAGATGGTTTAACAAAGGCTACGTTGCATAAGGATAAATATGAAATTTACACAGATAAATATGGTGTAAATATTTCAAGTGCGAAAGTGAAACTTTATGTAAGAACGAATTACTCTGGAAATTACTTTGAGCTCGATAATTCTTGCGATATGGCATACTTATCTAAAAATAAGGATCGCTATAATTTAGCGCAAGGTGCGAAGATAATTCCGTTAAACTGAAAGTTCCAATTTGATTAAACGAAATTCCTGCTAAATGTTGGTAGGTGCATGATCAGTAAGTTTCAGTTTTTTATTAATACGAATAAAAGCTTTTAAGTTCATTGGTTTAATTTGACAAGAATTTCCTCCACAATACTCCTTGTTCATCGTTTAATACTCTAGGAAATTTATGCTGGGAACCTAGTTTTCCATTCAACCCCATAAATTCATAAAATTTTTCTACGGGAAGTAAAGTACAAGATGGTGACTTTAGATTGATTTTTCTTGCTGATTTATAGTCATCGTTTAATTCACATAGTTTATGATTGATTTTATCCATCAAAAAGTTCGAATCAACAGAATCATTTGTTCCTATGTACCAATGATGACTAAACTCTTCCTTATTGGCGTAGATTGTAAATTCACTTATTTCAAGTCCTAATTCATCAACTGTTTGGGAAATGGCTTGGTTAATATTTCCTAAAGCCAAATGTTCACCACACAAACTCAGAAACTGATTAATTCGGCCTGTAATTTTGATTTCTCTGCTTTCAATATCAATAAACATTATCAAATCACCAATTAAATATCTCCATAAACCTGCATTCGTGCTCACAACCAAAGCATAATCTACATTGTTTTCAACCTCATCGATTAGAAACGCGTTGTAGTTATCTTTTAATGACCCTGTTTCATCAAAATAATCAGAATTGAATGGGATAAACTCAAAAAAGACGCCTGCATTCATGAGTAACTGCATTCCCTTTTTTTTGGGTGATTTTTGATATGCAAAATAACCTTCTGAAGACAAATAAGTGTCCAGTAGAATTATTTTTCTTGAAAGAACCTTGTTTAATCGAGTGACATAAGGATCCATAAATACACCGCCATGAACATAAACTTCGAGGTTGGGCCAAATGTCGTGTATTGTTTTTACCTGATAACTTTCAACTATCCGTTCCATTAATAGGATGCACCAACTAGGAACACCGGCGATAATACTTATGTTCCAATCTTTGGCTTTTTCGACCATCATTTCTAGTTTCAAGTTCCAATCCGACTCGAAAGTAATTTTATTTCCAGGTTTAGTTAGTGGAGAAACTACGACCGATGTATGCTTTTTTAGTATACCACTTAAATCTCCTTCAATATGTTTGTCCTTAATTAGCAAGTTAGAACTCCCTCCAACGGCAAGTAATTGACCTCCATAAAATTCATCGGACAAGTTCAATTCGTGTAATGTAAGTAGTTGTTTTAAACTTGATTTTTGAAACGACCGAATCATATGATTGGTCACTGGAACTCTTTTACTTGGAGATCCTGTAGTTCCAGAGGATAGTGCGTAATATCTAATCCGGCCTGGCCAAGTATGGTCCTTTGTTCCGTTAATGGATTCACTCAGCCAATTTTTATGAAAATTCTCATAATCTGTAATCGGCACTTCATGTTGATAAGCTTTGATGATTTCATCCTGTTCTAAAATAAAAGGGAAATTATGTGTGCTGCCAAAATTTGTTTTTTTCGCCTTTGAAAGTAGCTTGAATAGACTTTCTAACTGATTCCCAATGTCCTGCCGTTTTTTGGTGTTTCTTTTATATGTAATTGCAGTAGTTTGTTTTAATAATTTCCCAATAATTGGCATATCTTCTATTTAGTATATCAAATGTATGGGTATAGCTTTTCTACAATAATAAATTAGCCTTACCAAATGTTTAAGAATTGACGGCCAATGTTAATTCATATATCTAATTATTGACTTCCATAAGTCGTAAACGTTTTGTGTAAAAAAAAATCCACTCCCTGCATAGGGAATGGACTTTTATACGGTGTGAAATTTAATTACCTGTTAAGCATTACTGGCATTACAAGCATTAAGATATCTTCGTTTTCAGTTGCTTCAGCCGGCATAAGTAATCCTGCACGACTAGGTTCACTCATTTCTAAACGGATCTCAGTTGTATCTAAATTATTCAACATTTCCATTAAGAAACGTGAGTTAAATCCAATTTCCATGTCTTCACCTGCATAATTACAAGTTAAGCGCTCATTTGCTTCATTGGCAAAGTCAATATCCTCAGCAGAAAGAGAAAGTTCAGAACCTGCTAATTTCAATTTAATTTGGTGTGTTGTTTTATTCGCGAAAATTGAAACGCGCTTGATTGAACTCAAAAATTGTAATCTATCTATTGTTAAAACATTTGGATTCTCTTTTGGAATAACCGCTTCATAATTTGGATATTTACCATCGATTAAGCGACATATTAATACGATATCATCAAATGTAAATACAGCATTCGATTCATTGTATTCCAACTTCACATCCTCGTTACCGGATAAATTTGTTTTTAACAAATTCAATGGTTTTTTCGGTAAAATAAAAGATGAACTTCCAGAAGCTTGGGAATCAGTTCGTGTGTAACGTACTAATTTATGAGCGTCAGTTGCGACAAAAGTTATGTTTTCAGGGGAAAATTCACAGAAAACACCGCTCATTACTGGGCGTAAATCATCAACTCCTGTAGCGAAAAGTGTCTTGTTTATTGCGTTTGAAATAATTCCACCAGAAATCTGAATCGAATTAGAGTTGTCTAAACCTGGAGTTCTAGGGAAGTCATCACCATTATAGCCAACCATTTTTGATTTCCCATTATCGTAGGCAATCTCAATTGCGAAATTGTCTGGATCAACCGAAAATGTGCAGGGTTGATCAGGTAAGTTTTTTAAAACGTCTAGCAATAACTTTGCTGGAATTGCAATTTTACCTTCTTTTTTTGCTTCAACTTCCATTGAAGTCCGCATGGTAGTTTCTAGGTCAGATGCAGAAACAGTTAGCCTTCCCTTAGTGATTTCAAATAAAAAATTATCTAAAATAGGCAAAGAATTGCTTGTGCTTAACACTCCTGAAATGCCTTGAAGATGTTTAAGTAAAGATGCGCTTGATATTACAAAATTCATTTTGAAACAGTTGTTTTTTGATATCCAAAACTATCAATTTCAAAGTGATTTAGAAGGGTGTATACCTCTGTTTTTATACTTAAGTTATTAACAAAATGTTTATTCCTTTTTCAGGATGCCATCATGCGTCTTTAGCATGGATACATCCATTGGAAAGTAGATGTGTCCAAGTAAAAGTGGGTTAAAAACAAAGTATTGACATTTTACAATTTCACCAGATGGTAATTCACACCAGAATTTATTTCTATCTGTATCTTCATATTCTGTAATACCTTGATCTCCTGGATCTTTTACTTGTAATCGGAAGCATTTCAATTTTGTTGTTTGTCCGTTGGTTTCTTTGACGCTCAATACGCAGAAAGGAGTAGTCGCCTTTAGGCTATCTATTTGCCTGTCGTTTAAAACGTAATTCGGAATGTCGAAATGTATTTTTTGATAATTATTCAAATACCTAAAAATCATTGACGTATCAACATTTTGTAACAGTCTGTCTTGCTGATAAACTTTCATGTCAGAACCTTTTTTAGTAACGGTAAAACTGCGTTCCGGTTCATCGTTGAATTTCACTTCTACTTTTGCCAGTTTATTTAATGGAATGCTAAAAATGTTTGTGCATTCCCATTTACGGGCGTCAGCAAAGAAACGTGGCTCAATTATACCATTCATTCCTTTAATTTTCATCAGTACAGGCGCATCACTTTTTCCACCTTCTTTAGAATCGATTAGCATAACCTGGCCGTAATGATCTTGCGCTGGCGGGCCAATGTACCATGTTTTTGTCCATTCTCCATTTTGAAAAATTTCAACTTTAGTATGTTGTGTAGTAATTATTTTTGTGAACTGTGGGATTGAATTATCAGCTAGATAGCCTTTAAATTCAATATTTTTAAATGCATCTAAAATAAGAGAAACGCTTTCTTGAACTATACAATTTCCGTCCTTGTCTGTCCATTGTTCGTCATTTTTTACAATCTCGAACTTTCTTCCAAATGCATCTGAAATAATAACTTTATCTACAGTAGTTACATCTTTAATTGCAAATTCAATTAACGATAATTGCTGATCGGACTTACCTGCATTTTTGTTTAGTCTATAAACGTAAACACTCAAACCTATAATTACGGCAAGTGCTATTAAAAGTGTAATTATCTTTTTCATAATCTATTTTGCGTATTTGCGAGTACGTATAAAATTTAAAATGAACGCCAGAACAAGAATAATCACGATTGGCAATCCGACATTAACCATTTTATAGAATCCAGCTTCTAATTTCACTTTTTCTGTGTCGATTTCGTGAATATCAATTTGTCTGCTTCGAATATCTAAAACAGAGTTGTCGCCCATCATATAATCCATTAAATTTTGAAAGAATTCTTGATTACCAAAAAAGTGAGGAATATTTAAGTTTATTAAATCTTGGCTGAATTGGAGGTTATTCATTTCTTTAGGGCGATACATGTAACCGGTTCCTAATTTGTTTGGTATTGAATCATACTCGTTTGCAATAAATCGACCGTTACCTATTACAAATATCTTTCCTTCAACTCTACTAGAGTCTAAAAGTTGAACAGAAGGGTTTTTAGCGTATTCGTCAACAATTCTATTTCTAAAATGAGAGCGAAACATACCCTCAGCTAATCCCGCGATACATTTTTTATTTGCTTCACTTTCTGGATTTGGAGTTAATTCTGGATTCTTCCCATAATTGAGAGGAATCATTAAACTTACCATTGGTGCAAGTCCTGTAACCGTTGAGTTCGTACTCGATGTTAAAATTGGAGTCATCGCAACGTGCGTAGATTGATTTACAAATTGAATTTCACTTGTATAATTTAATGAAATAGGTTCAATGTTTCTAGAAATTGGATGGCTCGTTGCGGTTGCTAATACATTAAAGAACCAAGGAATCATTGATTGTTTTGCCATTGGAACGGCCATTGGAACGCAACGGACATCCATCACGTAGTTTGGGTTGATTTTTATGCCGTAATCAAATAACATATCATCAATTTTCAAATTGTCATAGCGCGTTGTGTGCGTTTGTCCCGTTTGTTTCAATGTGTCTTCATTAATGTTTAATGCGTCAATGAAGCACATCATTCTTCCACCTCTTAATAAAAATTGATCTATGACAAATAAGTCTTTTGCACTAAAACGCTCTCGAGGTCGAGCAATAATAAGACCATCAACATTGTCGAGTGCTGCAATTGAATCATTAATGGTGATATCGGCAATTGAGTAATATGGCGAGATTAATGAACGTGCTCGTTGCGTCTCAGGAAAAGTTAACTCTCCATGTCCATGCAAAAATGCAATTCGTGGTTTTTTATCTAAAATTGCTCTTCTTAGGGAGCTTGTCAACATATATTCTAAATTGTTAATCGAATTCTGAATCATTTGACCCATACCGTTTAATTGGTAGGGCTGACCTGTTTTAGATCCAGGCAAAAATTGAATACTTTGAACGGTTGATCCGCCATATTCAATGATTGCACCCGGCCAAACAAGCATCTGGGTTTGTGTCCCATCTTTCATGTAAACTAAATCCATAGGAAGGATTCCTCTGCCTTCTGCAAAAAGATTTTGAAACAATTCTTGCTGTTCCGCCTCAGTTCCTTCATTAGGGTTAATGAATTGATATTCGATTCTATTTCCGGCGTACTGTTTGAATTCTTTTAGTTTGTCTTCAATGGCATTCTTAAAGTGCGCTAAATCTGCAGGTAAGTTTCCGTCCAAGTAGATTTTTATATTTATTCGTCCACTAAATTTCTCCTTGTCTTCCAAAAATGAAATCGTTCCCTCAGCAAGAGAATAGCGTTTATCAGCGGTCATATCATAACGCTTGTAAACAAAGGAGCTAATAATATTAACCAACAATAAACCAGCAACAACAATGGATAAAAAAGTCCAATTGTATAATCCTTTGAGTAAATTTTTCTTTTCTGCCATGACTTATTTCTTAAGAGATTTAATCACTGTTAAAGCAGCGTAAATGAATAATGTAATAACCGATAAAAAGTAAACGATATTTTTTGTGTCAATCACTCCTTTTTGAATCCCGTCGTAGTGATACGTCATACCAAAGTACTGAACCACAGAATCAAAATCACCCATTAGGTTATAAGAACCTAATAGTGCTAATCCACCAATCTGGGGCATAAAAATCCAACAGCAGAAAAGCGCGAGAATAAACGCAACAATCTGACTACTCGTTAAGGCAGAGGCGAAAATTCCAATTGCCACGAAGGCTGATCCAATTAATATTAATCCTATGTACGATGTAATCGTTGCTCCATTGTCAAACGTTTCACCTTCCATGGTTAAGCTTCGCATGGAGATATAGTAAATTAGCGTCGGTAAAATTGCGATTATCATTAAGGTGACACTTGCAAAGTATTTCGCTAAAACTATTTTTAAATCTGATATGGGACGCGTAAAAAGTAACTCCATAGTTCCCGTTCTTCGCTCTTCCGCAATGGATCGCATAGTGATTGCAGGAATCAAAATTAGAAAAATGATTGGGGACGAATTGAAAAACGGAATTAAATCAGCTTCAGTTCCTTCTAGTAGGTTGGATGGAGTGGAAGCGACCCAATGCATAATTCCCGAAGCAATTAAATAGATAAGTATAAAAACGTATCCGATAACTGAACTTAGGAAACTTCTAATTTCTTTGAAATATAATGCTCTCATGCGCTTATTTGAATATTCAGTTCAAAATTAAGATTTCTATTGGATAGTTCAAGCTGAAAATGATGAAGTGGGCGCTTCATTTATTAAGATGCAATTGTTAATGGAGGGATTCAGCTTAGTTAATAGGCTTTTTTTTCTCAAAGCCATTGAAATAAGCATTCACACTCCATGCTTCTGGTTTTTCTTTAAACCAAGGTTTAATAGTTGGCCAAACATCACCAAAGGTTTCGGATTTCCTGTAATTATCTAATTCAGTTTGAGACTGCCAATGGCTGTAAGTCATAACAACATTAGGTGAATCAATATCCTGATAAAGTTTCATTCCAAAACAACCAGGGAATTCATTTACACGATGTTTGATGGTTTCAAAAAAAGCAAGAAATTCTTGAATTTTATCCTCTTGGAATTCTAATTTGACGATGCGCGTAATCATAGTTTAAAAAAGTGAGTCAAGTGTATCTCGAGATCCTTTTGGCGTAAATTCGATTCGAATCATATCTTGAACATGCAGTCCAAAAAGTTGTTCTGCTCCTCCTGTACTCCCATTTGCACCTCGGTTAATAGCAATTTCTAAAAAATTGTTTTCATTAAATATGGCCACTTTTTCACCAGGCATCACTTCATTGTACGAGCCAGAAATGATGTCAATGTAATACGTTTCCCTTTTAAAATAAATGATAAACGGGACATCTTTTCCAACTTGATCAAACAAGGATTTGTGAATATTCGTAATTGCATTACCGTAATTGTCGATATGAACAACATGCCCTTTAATTCGATTTAATTCTGAAATTGCAGTTAAAGCAAAAGCATTTTTATACTCCGTTGAAGGAGAAGCAATGTCTTCTAACTTTTTCCCGTTTAATAATGCCAATCCGGCCGTAATGAGCATGTTTTTAGTCGGAAACTTAAATAAATTTGGATTTGAAAGGACATCATCCATTCTCCAAAATGAAGTAGGTGTGTTTTCCCTCAAAAATGCTCCGAAAAAGCCGTTGTCATTGGAAATGAAATACTGGTTATTGAAAAATAAAATGGATGGAAAAGATCCATCGCTTCCACCAAAATTAACAATTGGTTCACTGTCAACACCAATAATATGGATTGTTCCATCCGGGAAGTCATCATAACAAGAGCGAACTAGGTAAGCAGCTTCTGAAATATCAAATGGCTTAACCTTGTGAGAGATATCAACAATTTGAACATTTTCTTTCTGACTTAAGATGGTGCCTTTAAGTGATGCCACGTAGTGATCACTTAGTCCCATGTCAGTTGTTAATGTTATTATCTCCATTGTGAATAAAATGACCGAGCAACGGTGAATTATTTTCCTAAATTTGAACCAAAAATAAGGTTAATCTAGGTATTTTTAAAGATACATAAATAAAATATTCAATTGCTAGAAAACAATATTGAGATTAAAGGGATAAATCCCTTGGAATTGTTCGGAGTTAACAATGAAAAGTTAAAGTACATAAAGTCATTTTTTCCTAAGCTAAAAATTGTTGCGCGTGGTAATATTGTTACCATTGCTGGAGATGAAGAGGTAATGAGTGAATTTGAGCGTAAGTTCGATTTGTTATTGCGCCATTTTCATAAGTTCAACAGTCTTACAGAGAACAACATTGATAATTTAATGACGGAAGACGGGTCAAAATTATTGGTGACTGAAGATGGAAAAGAAGTTTTGGTTCATGGAAACCACGGTGCGAAAATTATTGCTAAGACAATAAATCAACGAAAACTTGTTGAAGCAGTGAACAAAAACGATATGGTTTTTGCAGTCGGACCAGCTGGAACTGGGAAGACATATACAGCAGTTGCCTTGGCAGTTAGAGCGTTAAAATCAAAGGAAGTAAAACGAATTATATTAACCCGTCCAGCAGTTGAAGCAGGTGAAAACTTAGGATTTCTACCTGGTGATTTAAAAGAAAAGTTAGATCCGTATTTAATGCCCTTGTATGACGCACTTCGTGATATGATTCCTGCCGAAAAATTGGCCGACATGATAGAATTTGGTGTAATAGAAATTGCTCCTTTGGCTTTTATGAGAGGACGAACTTTAGATAAGGCATTTGTAATTTTGGATGAGGCACAAAATACAACAACCATGCAAATGAAGATGTTCTTGACACGTATGGGAATGACGGCTAAATTTGCGATTACCGGAGACATGTCACAAGTAGATTTGCCGCGCAAGCAACGTTCAGGTTTGGCCTATGCATTGGATGCGTTGGATGGGGTCGAAGGTGTCGGAATTATTAGAATGGGCCAAGCAGACGTTATTCGCCATAGTTTGGTGAAGAAAATTATTGTTGCATTTGAGAAAATGGAAGAAGATGAGAAAAATAAACAATCAGAAGAAAATAAGTAAGCATGAGTAACGCAATTATTGAAAGTAAATTCCACTTTAAGGGTCAGACTAAAGTTTATAATGGAAAGGTCAGAGATGTTTATACCATGGAAAATGGATTATTGGTGATGGTTGCTTCAGACCGGATTTCAGCATTTGACCATATTTTACCAAAGGGTATTCCGTATAAAGGACAAGTTTTGAATCAAGTTGCTACAATGTTTTTGAAGGCAACAGAGGATATCGTTCCAAATTGGTTATTGGATACACCTGATCCTTCAGTTGCTGTTGGTTATGCATGCGATCCAATTCGCGTTGAAATGGTGATTCGTGGTTATTTGTCAGGGCACGCTGCGCGAGAATATAAAGCAGGAAGAAGGGTTATATGCGGTGTTACGATGCCTGAAGGAATGATTGAGAATGATCGTTTTCCAGAACCAATAATTACGCCAGCTACGAAGGCGGAAGAAGGACATGACGAAGACATATCAAGGGAGGATATTATTTCAAAAGGAATTGTAGATGAGCAAATCTATATCCAATTAGAAAAATATACTCGTGCCTTGTTCCAACGTGGAACAGAAATTGCGGCAAAACAAGGGTTGATTTTGGTAGATACGAAATATGAATTTGGTATACGCGATGGTAAAGTAATTTTGATTGACGAAATCCATACTCCAGATTCTTCGCGTTATTTCTATTCTGATGGGTATGAAGAACGTCAAAAGAACGGTGAAGAACAAAAACAATTATCAAAGGAGTTTGTTCGTCAGTGGTTGATCGAAAATAATTTTCAAGGGTTAGAAGGTCAAAAAATGCCTGTTATGCCTGACGAATTTGTATCCGTGGTGACAGAACGTTACATCGAACTTTATGAAAAGATTACGGGTAAAACCTTCGTTAAGTCTGACACGTCAAATATCCAGGAGCGTATTCAAACTAATGTTGATCGTTATTTGAGTTCATTATAGAAAAAAAAGTAAGTTTAAAAAAAAAAGGCCGTCCGATTAATTAGGACGGCCTTTTTTTTGAACCTTAATTATATTGAATTATTGTATGTTTTCTCCTGCTACAGCTTCAGATACGTTAATAATATGATCTCCTACTTTTTCAAAAGAAGAGAAGATATTGCTATAAACAAGTGCGCTATTCATATTGATATCGCCAGATTCGAATTGAGTGAGGTGTTGTTCTCTTAATTCATTTCTAAGTTTATTAATATCTTTTTCGCAAGATCTTGCTTTTTCTAATGAGATTTTACCGTACTCAGAACGTAAGTTATCATTCATAACATCAAACGCTTTTTCAGTTGCATCTAACATTTTATTGATTCCTTTGCGTTGTTCAGGAGTGAAGTATTGTTTTTCTCTGTCTTTTTTCTCCAAAGCTTTACTCATTTGGTAGAAAATATCTCCAATTCGCTCAAGGTCTGTAGAGATGTTCAGCATTCCCCTCATTTGACGCGAAGCTTCAACGCTCATTTCCAATTGAGATGTTTTCCCTAAATAATCACCAACTTCAACTTCAACGCGATCTGTTATCTCCTCATATTTCGCGATTTTCTTAAGCATTTTGGTTTTAATCTTTTTGTCAGAACTATTGATGTAACTTCTAACAAAACCATTCATTTTAGCGGTGATTTTACCAAATTTAGCTACTTCTTTTGTCGCTTCTAAGATGCACAATTCTGCAGTAGACCCAAGTGGACCATCGATATAATCCAATTTGAACTCTTCATCAGATTCACCTTTGGATTTAACAGTTCTTTCAGCGAGTCTAACCAATTGAGGTACAAACCCAATTAACACCAAAACGTTAGTAGCATTGAACATCGTATGGAATAAAGCGATACCCGAACCGGCCATTGCAATATCTGTTGGGTCGAAATTGGAACCACCTACCATGTAACCAATCATTTTTAGGTATAATGGGAAAATTAATAGCATCCAAACTACACCGATAATATTAAACATAGAGTGTATACGGGCAGATCTTTTAGCATGGACATTTGCAATTAGAGATGCAATTTCCGCTGTAACCGTTGTACCGATATTTTCACCAAGTACCATTGCGCAGGCAACTTCAAAAGGAATTGTTCCCGCAGCAACCATTGCTAAAGTTAAAGCCATCGCAGCAGATGATGATTGTATAATGATAGTTACCAATGCACCAAGCATTACAAACATAACAGGTCCGTACCAAGCATCCTTAAAGTCAATGAAAAATTGTACGATAGATGAACTTGCATCTAATACTGGAACGGCATCTTTCAATTCATCCAATCCAATGAAAAGAATACAGAATCCAAAAATCGCACTTGCCCATGCTTTAGATTTACCCTTTGATAAAAATAATAAAGGGGTTGCAAGTGCAATGATCATAAATGCATAACTCGAAATACTGACTTTAAATCCAAGTAATAATACGATCCAAGCAGTAATCGTTGTTCCGATATTAGCCCCCATCATAACTCCAGCAGATTGGCGCAGAGTCATTAATCCGGCATTTACAAAGCTTACTGTCATTACCGTTGTAACTGATGATGACTGAACGATTGAAGTAATTCCGAAACCTGTAAATACACCTTTTATTCTATTGGAAGTAATTGAACCAAGCATTGATCGAAGTCTACTACCAGCAGCCTGTTGTAGACCTTCACTCATTACTTTCATCCCGTATATAAAGAATCCAAGAGAACCAATTAAAATTAAAAGTTTGGCAATTCCCCAGCCTCTTTCTGTTTTACATTTAGCCTCTGTGGACCAAATCATTTTTTCTTTGTCTTTTTTAGCTTCTTTTAAGCTACCTTCAGTTGTAAAACCTACTTTAAAAAGATAATCTGTATTTCCTCCAAGATCTTCAATTTCATACGATATATCGTCTATATCAATTGGATCTGTGTATTTCCAATCACTTCCGGTTAAGCCTTCTTTGTGACGCTCTTTACCAAGTTTAGTATTATAGGTGATAATTATTTTAGCATTTCTTTCTTTTAAGTGAGCATATAAATCATGATCTAAACTCCAGTTGATTTTTGCACTTTCTTCGCCAGATTTAGCTACAACATTCTGAATTTGATCAGAATTATATTCAAACGGTTTGTTTTCGTTTTTGGCGAATACCATTGTACTAAAAAGCAACTGAAATGCTAATAATATCTTTATGTTCTTAATCATGATATGTTCTATTAATTAGAATAATTGAGCGAAAGTAAAATAAGTTTTCGGTTTTCATTAAAATCAAATGTTAAGCTAACGTTATCATTTTCCTTAATATTAAGATTATGTTAATTCAATATTAAAAATGTTAAGTTAATATTAATTCACTTCATCTTTGTCGGCATAATTTAAATTACTACAATAATGAAAAAGTATAGTTTAATTGTCATTTTAATTGTATTTACATATAATGTTTCTGCACAGAATAAAGTGTTAAATAAGTTTGGTAAAGGAATAATTAACATTATCTCACAAGACAGTTCTTTTAGCATGAAATTGGGACTGAGAGTTCAAACATTATATACGGGTTCTTGGAATATAAATGATACCTCAGGAATTGATTCAGGAACTTCAAACTTTTCTATTCGACGGGCGAGAATCAAGTTAGATGGTTTTGTTTTTACTCCAAAATTGGAATATAAAATAGAGATTGGACTTGCGAATAGGGATATAGGTAAAGTAGACGATCGTTCTGGATACGCTCCGCGAATGGTTATGGATGCTATTGTTAAATGGAATTTTTACAAAAATTTCACTCTGTGGGCTGGTCAGACAAAACTACCAGGTAACAGAGAGCGAGTTATATCATCTGCAAACATGCAATTAGTAGATCGTTCGATTTTAAACAGTGAGTTTAATATTGACAGAGATATTGGTTTCCAATTACGTCACGAATTTACACTTGGGAAACAGTTTTTAATACGTGAAATATTCGCGTTTTCTCAAGGAGAGGGGAGAAGTAATATTCAAAATAATTTAGGAGGATACCAATATACTGGACGCTTGGAGTTTTTACCATTGGGAGCTTTTACCAAAGGTGGAGATTATTTAGGGGCTGATTTATCGCGAGAAAGCAAACCAAAATTATCAATAGGTATTTCGTATGACTTTAATAATAATGCCGTAAAGGATCGTAGTAATCAAGGAAGCTATATGACTTATGATTTAGATAAAAATGGAGATATTGATGGGTATTTTAAAACAGATATTTCAACCATTTTTGCTGATTTAATGTTTAATTACAAAGGTTTTTCGTTAATGAGTGAATACGCATACCGCGATGCTAAACAGAGAGATTTTAGCATTATGAATGACGATTCTACTTTTTCGACTGCAAAAGTAAGAACTGGAAGTGCATTTAATGTTCAGGCGGGCTATGTTTTTAAAAAGAATTGGGAAATTGCCGCTCGATATACCCAAGTTGCACCTACAGTTAAAGGTAAATCTCAATACGAACAGTATACGCTTGGTTTATCGAAATATATTGTGGGACATAAACTAAAAGTTCAGGCAGATGTTGGTTATATGATTACAAATGGTTCTCCTGATCGTAACCTTCTTTGTCGTTTACAACTGGATTTACATTTTTAATAAAATAGAGACTTTATTTTTTCAAATTCATTTGCATCTAAATCATAATTTTCACTAACTTAAATAAGGAAGTCTAACTTTTAAAGGACTGATTAACCTATTTAAACCACTGAAAATGCTAGTAAAAACATACGGAGCAGCCGTTTTTGGAATTGATGCTACTACTATCACAATTGAAGTTAACCTTGCCCAAGGAATAAATTTTTTTCTTGTCGGTTTGCCAGATTCCGCTGTGAAAGAAAGTCAACAAAGAATCAAAGCGGCTTTTACCAACAATGGATATAAATATCCAGGCAAAGAAATTACAATTAACATGGCGCCTGCTGATATTCGAAAGGAAGGGTCTATTTTCGATTTACCGATCGGAATTGGAATTTTAGCAGCAAGCGAACAGATTCCATTTGAGTTGCTGGAAGATTATATTATTCTGGGGGAGCTGTCACTTGATGGACAATTGAATCCATTAAAGGGTGTTTTACCAATCGCAATTAACGCGAAAAAAGAAGGCTTCAAAGGGATTATTATTCCGAGCGAAAACGGGCGTGAAGCGGCAATGGTTGATGGGCTGGATATTATTTGCGTTGACCATATTACGGATGTCGTTGAATTTTTCAAAGGTGAACGGAGAATTGAACCGTTAAAAATTGAAATTGATAAAATTTTTAATCAAGCGCATTCTCATCTTGGTGTAGATTTCAAAGATGTGAAGGGTCAATTAAATATTAAACGCGCATTTGAAATTGCCGCTGCTGGTGGACATAATGTAATTTTGATTGGGCCTCCAGGTGCTGGGAAATCGATGTTAGCAAAACGATTGCCAACGATATTACCTCCAATGTCAATGGACGAGGCCCTCGAATCGACTAAAATTCATTCAGTTGCAGGTAAAGTTAAGGGAGAGGGCTTGATTACTCAACGACCTTTTCGTAAGCCTCATCACACCATTTCGGATGTTGCATTAGTTGGTGGCGGTGGATATCCTCAACCAGGCGAGATCTCACTTGCTCATAATGGTGTATTATTCTTAGATGAATTGCCCGAATACAAGCGAACTGTTTTAGAGGTAATGCGTCAACCAATGGAGGATAGAGTAGTTACAATTTCCCGTGCGAAGTTTACGGTTGATTATCCAGCGGGATTTATGTTGATTGCCGCTATGAATCCTTGCCCTTGTGGCTATTTTAATCATCCAGACAAAGAGTGTTCATGTGGATCGAATAACGTTCAGCGTTATTTGAATAAGGTATCAGGGCCTTTATTGGATAGAATTGATTTGCATGTGGAAGTGACTCCGGTGAATTACGATGAACTGGCGAATGATGTTCCAAAGGAGGGAAGCGAGGATATTCGAAAACGTGTTATTGCTGCACGCCTAATTCAAGTTAATCGATTCAAGGAAACAGAGGTTGGAATGACTTCTATTCACTCAAACGCCGAAATGAGTAGTCGCGACATTAAGATCTATTGTCAACTGGATACCGGGAGTGCTGAAATTCTAAAAAAAGCGATGAATAATTTAGGGCTTTCTGCTCGAGCGTATGATCGAATTCTAAAAGTTTCACGCACCATTGCTGATTTGGATAATTCTGCAAATGTTGAATCACGACATATTGCCGAAGCGATTCAGTATAGAAGTTTGGATAGAGAGAATTGGGCAGGATGAGATTTGAATTACTTTGAAATGTGTACTTTTGAATCTCATCAATAACTACCAATCATGAAATTCAAGATGTTACTTTTTATTCTTGCGGGAATAATTTCATTTTCGTCAATTTCCCAGGACAATAAAACTATTGCCAAATTAGATAAAGAATTAGCTTCACTTTTAGACGATACCAAAACAGCTGGATATGCGGTAGCAATTGTTAAAGGTAATAAGGTAATTTACACAAAAGGTTTTGGTTATCGAGATCTAGAAGGGAAAAAGAAAGTAGATGAAAACACACTTTTCGCGATTGGTTCATCGTCAAAGGCTTTCACGACCGCGTTACTTGGGATAATGGAGGAAGAAAAGGGCTTATCATTCGATGATAATCCTAAGAAGTACTTACCTGAATTGGAATTTTTCAACGATGAATTGAATAGTAAATTGACCATTAAGGATCTTATTGGTCATAGAACTGGACTACCACGTCATGATTTTTCTTGGTACCTGTTTCCAACCAAAAGCAAGGATAGTTTAATGATGCGAATTAAATACCATGAACCGTTTGCCGGTGTTCGTGAATATTGGTATTACAACAATTTCATGTATTTAACGCAAGGGTTGATTGCTGAGAAGTTAACTGGGAAAACATGGGAAGAAAATGTACGAGAACGTTTTTTTAGTCCTTTGGATATGAATCGTTCGAATACAAGTTTAGGTGAGTGGCTTAAGAACAGTAACAGTTCATTAGGTTATAAATTAGTAGATAACAAGGAAATTGTAAAGACAGACTATTTTGATATCGCGGGAATGAGTCCTGCAGGAAGTATTAATAGTAGTGTAAGTGAAATGTCAAATTGGTTGCTAGCCTGGATAAACAATGGAAAGTACAATGGAAAACAAGTGATTCCGGAGAAATACGTACAACAGGCAATTCAACCGCAAATGATAATGAGTGGGCTTAAAGATCCCGAAATGCCAAGTCAGCATTTATCGAGTTATGCATATGCATGGATGGTTTCATCGTACAAAGGACATTATCGTGTTGAGCATGGTGGAAATATTGATGGGTTTTCAGCAAACGTTTGTTTTTTTCCAACAGATAGCATAGGAATTGTTGTTTTGACAAATCAGGATGGTTCATCATTACCCTCGCTTGCGAGAAATACAATTTCAGATTATTTGTTGAATGTTGAAAGAACAGATTGGGGAGCACGATATTTGAAACAAATAGAAAGTTTGGATGCTGCAAAGGTGTCGGAGACTGACAAAGAGAAAGATAAAGTTGGATCAAGCGCACATGGCTTCCACGAATATGAAGGTCGTTATGCCCATAAAGGTTATGGTACATTTACAATTGAATTGAAAAATGATTCCTTATTTGCCCAATTTCCAGTTTTGAGAATGTACTTAAAGCCTTTCAATCATGACATCTTCGAGCCGTTTATTTATAAAAACGGAAAGATAGATGCGAGTGATATTATTAGTATTAAGTTCAATTTTGCGAGTGATGATTTAGGAGAGATATCTTCTGCTAACCTAAAGTTAGAACCTACTTTAGAAGAACCAATTACGTTTAAAAGAACTCTAAAAACGACAAAAATTGACAAAGCTTTATTGAGTGGTTACGCTGGTAAATACGAGCTTTCAGGAATGAAATTAACAATTCGATCCGATGAAAGTAATAACTTGTATTTATTTGTCCCTGGACAACCAGAATATACGTTACTTCCAACGTCAGAAACCGTTTTTGTTTTGAAAGACTTAAATGGATATAAAGTTGAATTCAAAAAGGGGGATGACGGAAAAATCAATATGAGTTTAATTCAACCAAATGGAACGTTCACCGCAGTTAAAGATTAGAATTTACGGTATCTGATAAACTACAATTTCATCTCCAGCTTTCCAATTCGTTTCTTTTTCTTCTAGACGAGCTATACAATTCGTATCTGCATAAACGTTCAACATAGCTGAGCTTTGGTGAGAAAGAATTTGCACCCCGGTTCCACTTAACTTTGCTTTAAGAAATTGTGTTAGCCCAGCTGGTTTTGAATAATCATGAGAGAGTTGAACAATTTTCGGAATAACAAAAGGTGATTTTCTTCCAACCAATTTCGCTAATGTAACACTAACATAAATGTAAAAGCAAGAAAGTGCAGCACCTGGATTTCCTGGAAGCCCGAAAATAGTTGTTGAACCATTTGTTCCTAGATAAAGTGGTTTACCCGGTTTTTGTTTGACTTTATAAAATAACGATTCCGTACTCAATTCTTCCAAAGCTTTTCCAACAAAATCATAATCGCCGACTGAGATTCCGCCCGCTGCAATAATCAAATCGTTTTCTGAAATCAATTTAGAAAATAGGTTTTTCGTCGCTTCAAAATTGTCTGTAACGCGGTGGATTTCGCATTCAAAACCAATAGATTTCAAAGCAGCTTGAATCATGTGTGAATTTGATTCGTATATTTTCCCGGGAGTTAGTTTTTCTCCTACAGGCCTAAGTTCATCGCCTGTTGCGACAACCGCAATTTTCGGGTTGCGATAAACGCTTATTTTTTCAATTCCAATTCCGACCAAAAAGCCGAGAACTCCAGCTGTAATTCGAGTTCCTTTTTTCGCTGCAATTTCGTTCACTTTGATTTGTTCTCCTGCTAAACGAATGTTCTCGTTTTGGCCAAAATTACAAGTGATTGATATTGAATTTTCGGTTTTGTCTACAATTTCCTGCCGAATAACAGTCGTCGCAGAAGCAGGAACCATCGCTCCTGTGAAAATCCGAACGGCTTCTCCTTCTTTTAAAGCGATAGTTGAAGCGTCCATTCCTGCTTGAATTTCGCCAATTAATTCAAATGTTTTGCGGGTTCCATTCACAGCATAACCATCCATCGCAGATTGGTTAAACGGTGGCATATTGATGGGAGAGAAAATATCACTTGACAATGTGTAATTCAACCCTTCGGTTAAAGGAATTTCAATTGGATTCAGTGTTTGAATCGTATCAATTTGCTTGAATGCTTGTTCTACACTGATCATTGCTGAATGGATTTAAAACAAGTGGAAATAATATCGTTTTTTGTCGAGGTAGAATATAGTTTCCCAGTTTTCTCTGTTTCGTCGATTAGAATGAATTGAATTTTTTTATCGAGTACCAAGTCAATATCGTGCGTAGCGACAACAATACATTTGTTCATTTGAATCGCTACTTCTTGCAATTGAGAAAGCACTTCTTCCTTGTTTGCATAATCTAAAAAGGCAGTTGGCTCATCTAAAACAATCAAATCTGTTTGTTGAACAACCGCTTTTGCAATGGAAATCAATTGTCTTTCACCGTCGCTTAATTCGGATGTGAAACGATTCCGCAAATGCTCGATTTTAAGATCTACTATTGTTTGTCCGACGAGTAATTTATCTTCCTCCCTTAACTTTCCTACTAGGTTTGTATATGGTGAGCGACCAAGAGCGATGTAATCGTATGCAGTTAAAAATTCAACTAATGGAAAATGAGATTCGACATAAGAAATGTAGCGTGGTATTTCACTGAACGTTATGTCAGACAGCAATCTGTTGTCCAAATAAATTGTTCCGTTCATGGCTTTCAGTTGTCCTGTAATCGTTTTCAAAAAAGTTGATTTCCCAATTCCGTTACGACCGATTAACGCATAAACAGTTCCACGTTTCAGTTCCATTTCAGAAAAAGAAATCAGCGGTGATTGATACCCAACGGTCAATTGTCTAATGTCTATCATCTTAATTTTCTTAGGATAATAAACACGACAAACGGCGCCCCAACAATCGATGTAAAGACGTTAATTGGAATCATAAAATGGGGTTCGATCAATTGAATACAAATATCGCATAGCAGAATAAATATTGCGCCAGTTAAGGCTGATGCAATCATTAGGGTTAAATGTGATTGTGTTTTAAAAATCATTCTTACCAAATTCGGAACGGCTAAACCAATGAATGCAATTGGTCCACAAAAAGCGGTGACCAATCCAGTAAATAATGCGGTGATTATGATGATGAATAAACGTGCTCGTTTAATATTTACACCTAATAGTCTTGCGTTGTCTTCTCCAATCACTAGAATATTAAGAGATTTAGAAGTGAATACAACCAGAAATACTCCAGTAATAAAAACACTAAAAATCGGAAGTAGCTGGCTGAATTCAACTTTTTGAAGCGAGCCAAGCGCCCATAAGGTAAATACTTTTAACTCCTCTGAAGCGCTAATTGTTTGGGTTAAAGAGACAAGCGCTCCTGTAAAACTTCCAAGCATTAATCCGACTAACAATAGGGATACTTGAGAACGCAGAAAGCGTGCAAAGAACAGAATAATCATTCCAAATACAAATGCACCAATTAAAGCGTTCGTTGTTATTCCAAGTGCAGAGGTAAAAAAGGGCATTCCTGTCATGATGCTAAAGGCTACAAATAGACTCGCGCCAGAATTTATTCCTAGAACATAAGGTCCCGCGAGTGGGTTATTGAATAGTGTTTGCATTAACAATCCTGCAATCGATAAACCTGCTCCAGCGATAATTGACATAATCATACGTGGAATCCTAATTTCTCGTGCAATTATTTGATAGGAATCGCTGATGTCATAACTAAATAGCGCGTTGAAATAATCAGAAGAGTCTATATTAATTTGTCCTGCAAATAAATGTAATAATGCAACGATTGGAAGCATTAGGAGCAAAATGATAATGATAATGGTATGTCTTTTCGAAATGGACATTAATTGATCTTCTTGTAATAATAAAACGATTTAATCTCTTTGATTTCAGGATGAAATATATGGATGAAATCTGAAAGTACGTGATGAGGTTCTGCTGCACTTTGCTCCCAAAACATACTCAT
>OCVQ010000047.1_pt1 | contig 100101 bp, 92 predicted proteins | sample 1539061 | NCBI WGS metagenome assembly OCVQ01 (sample SAMEA3355526, study PRJEB22509) | marine metagenome | biome: marine; feature: river plume; material: water | place: USA | collected 2010-08-08 | depth 0.5 m | reverse complement strand
TCACATTGGGTGGTCAGACCTTTGGCTTTCGCAAACCGGCTTTATTTTTAAACTTGCCCATAACAATTCGCTAATCCATATATATGGATTATTTGCCATATATATTTTTCCCTCTAAAATAAAAATTAAACCTTTATCTCGCGTAATTATATTTGATAATTACCACTTATTAATAGTTTTTATTCGTGTGATTGATTCAAAAAAAAATCCCCTACCGACAATTGCCGAAAGGGGATTTGAGATTTTATTTAGTGCAACTTAGAAACAGTATTCATTTGCTTCAATGATTTTAGTCGCAATCAATTGTCGTGCTTCTTTTGGGTTGAACGGCTCTGTTTTTGTGAAACGTTTCAGACCCATCAACATCATACGTGCTTCGTCTCCGTCAGCAAAAGAATAGATCGCATCTTTTCCTGCTTTGTTGATTTTATCCGCTGCGTCGTAGAAGTATGTTTTAACGATAGCAATTTCAGCTTCGTGACCTGCTTCTCCTTTTGTGTCAATCAATTGTTGTACACGCAATAAAGCAGATTCAGCCAAGTACGTCCAGATAGCAATATCCGCAATGTTCATTAATACTTCTTGTTCTTTCGAAATCGTTTGCATTAATTTTTGAACAGCTGATCCAGCAATCATTAAGATTGACTTTTTAAATCCATCCAAGTATTCAAATTCGTTCGCTAGAGCTCCTGCTCCCTTTTCTTTGGTTTCGGGAATACTCATTAATTCACCAGCTACTTTCATTGCGTGTGACATTAAATCCAACTCTCCTTTCATTGCTCTTCTCAACACCATTTCAACAGTCAACAAACGGTTAATTTCGTTTGTTCCTTCAAAAATTCGGTTAATTCTAGAATCACGGTAAGCACGTTCAACAGAAGATTCAGCAGAATATCCCATTCCTCCGAAAATCTGAACTCCTTCATCTACAGCATAATCTAGTGCTTCAGAAGCAGCCACTTTTAATATCGCACATTCCGGTGCAAACAATTCAATTCCTTTTAATGTAGCAGGGCCTTTTTCCAATCCTTCTGCTACATAGCCAGCAATAGCATCATCAATATTTTGTCCTGCTCTGTAGGTTGCTGATTCAACAACATATCCTAAAATCGCCTGTTGCGCTAACTTGTAACGAATGGCTCCGTATTTTGCAATTGGTCGCCCAAATTGTTCTCTTTCATTCGCATAACGAACAGAATCCGTTACAACGAATTTTACTCCACCCATAACACCACCGGCTAATTTAATTCGACCGATATTCAAGATGTTTAATGCGATTTTAAATCCGTTTTCACGTTCAGACAACATATTCTCAACAGGAACTTTGACATCGTTAAAGAAAACTTGACGGGTAGAAGAACCTTTAATCCCCATTTTCTTTTCTTCTGGGTTCAAAGAAATTCCTGGGCTGTTCGCTTCAACTAAAAAGGCGGTTAATTTATCGTCGTCGTCAATTTTAGCAAACACAGTAAATAAGTCCGCAAAACCAGCGTTGGTGATCCACATTTTTTGTCCGTTCAAGACATAATGTTTTCCATCTTCTGTTAGTTTCGCTTTTGTTTTTCCTGAGTTGGCATCCGATCCTGCACTTGGTTCTGTTAAACAATAAGATGCTTTCCATTCACCGCTCGCCAATTTAGGAATGTATTTTTTCTTCTGCTCGTCATTTCCATAATAGAGTAGAGGTAAGGTACCGATTCCAGTGTGTGCTCCATAAGCAACAGAGAATGAACCAGCTGCGGCTAATCTTTCTGTGGCCAATAAAGAAGTTTTAAAATCAACTCCCATTCCTCCTAATTCTTCAGGGACAGACATTCCGAGTAATCCTAGTTCACCCGCTTTTTCCATTAAGTTGGACATGAACCCCTCTTCCATGCTGTCCATGCGTTCGATGTTTGGGGTAATTTCGGCTGCAACAAATTCATCGCACATTCCAGCGATCATTCGTTGTTCCTCTGTCCAGTTTTCAGCAATAAAAATTTCTGATGGAGCCGTGTTTCGGATGATGAATTCGCCTCCTTTGATCGGTGATGAGTTGTTTTCTGACATTTTATATTATGTGTTTTTTTTTTCTCGTTCTGAAATTTAGTAATAAAAATTAAAGTTATGCATGCATAATCTGTATTAGTTTACATCGCTACCTCAATTTTTAGTTTTTTACCCTTAATTTTTTCATTTTGAATGTGTTGTAAGACATCCTTGTACTTATCTCTTTTCACAGCGGCAAACGAAATTCTATCTTGAACGATGATTAAACCCAAATCATTTTTACCCAATTTCCCTTGTTTGGAAAGAAAGCCAACAATATCAATTTTGTTGATTTTATCTTTTTTACCTCCACTCAAATATAGGGTAATCCAATCTGGCGAGATGTATAATTCGTTTTCCTTTGGAATGCGGAATTCGTTTTCAGGCAAATCAATATAATCTGGCAGTTGTGTTTTTTCTCCTATGAATAAATACGAGTTTCCATCAGCTGCCATACGCGCGGTTCTGCCTTTTCGATGCGTAAACGCTTCTTTACTATTTGGATATTGGTAATGAATTATATGGTTCACTTCCGGAATGTCCAATCCTCTTGAACCTAAATCGGTGCATACAAGTGTTGGCGCACTTCCATTTCTAAATTTAATCAAAGCTCGATCGCGCTGCTCTTGTTCTAATCCACCATGATACGAAACGCATGTAATACCCCGTTCATTCAATTGGTTAGCTAAATCTTCGGCTACTTCCCTGAAATTGCAGAATACAATAGAATGTTCATTGTTAAATGACATCACCATGTTGCTGAGGTTGTGGATTAAATCTCCACGGTAATTCACAGCGTATTCTTTAATGTTGATTGTTTCGTCTTCAGAAAGTTCATCAATAGTCGTTGCGTTTTCTTGACTGATGTATGAAGGAATTTCTTCCATTCGCGTTGCAGAAACCAACATCGTGTTTTGAACATTGTCCATATATGAAATGATAAACTTCATTTCATCGTTGAACCCTAATTCCAAACATTTATCAAACTCATCGATGGCAAGAAAAGAGGCATATTCTAAATGAACATTGTCCCGATCGATGTGATCTGCAATTCGACCTGGTGTTCCAATCAATATCACTGGTGTTTCGGATAAGCTGTTTTCTTCTTCTCGCATGGAGTGACCGCCATAGCAAAGAGTTGCTTTGTATCCTGTTTTTAATGAGCGGAACACATCGTTTATTTGCACGGCTAATTCACGTGAAGGGGCAATTACCACTCCTTGTATTCCTTGTTTGTGCGGTTCAATTTTAGATAACATTGAAAGTAAAAATGCCAATGTTTTTCCCGATCCCGTCTTCGAATAGAGCAATACATTATCGTGTTTTTTGAATTCAAAGATGGATTTTTCTTGAATCTCCATCATGGATTCATGTCCCGCATTTTTAAGAAAAGTAGTTAATTCTTTGGTGTTATTCATTATTACATCATTTCAATAACTCCAGCAGCGCCTTGTCCAGTTCCCCCATACACACGCATGGTTACTAATCCGTGACGTTGTTTTTGCCTTTTTAATTCTAAATTTTAATTTTTAAAATACTAAGTTAATTTTCTAACCGCAAAGACTGCAAAGTTATACGCTAAGTTACGCAAAGGAGTTCTCTGCGACCACGAAGTAGAACCAAAGGTAAACTCTGCGTAACTTGGCGGTTTTCCTTTTCCATAACTCTGCGTTAACTTTTAATTTCACAATCCATTCACTACCCGTCTAATTCCTTTTTTAAGTAGAGATACATTGAAATTCATCAACAACCCCAGTTTGTAATTTCCTAATTTTAAATACGTCAACGTTTGCGCTAAATGCACGTCATTTAATGCTTCCACGCTTTTTAATTCAATAACCACTTTATTTTCCACTAGTAAATCAATTCTATAACCACATTCCAACTGCACGTCTTCAAATATTAATGGCATTGGTTTTTCTTTCTCCACGTAAAAACCTTCTTTTGTTAATTTGTAAAACAAACATTCTTGATAAGCATTTTCCAACAATCCTGGACCCAAAGCACTATGCACTTCAATTCCGCATCCAATTATTATACTTGCTATTTCGTTTTCTGTCATATCTTTTCTTTCTTTTTAACCGCAAAGGATGCAAAGTTATACGCAAAGTTTCGCTAAGAATACCTCTGCGTAACTCTGCGACTACTCAACGTAACTTAGCGGTTTTTCTTTTCCATAACTTTCCATCTTCTTATTGCAACTTTTAATAGCTCTTGGTTAATTATTAGAACGGATAAACAGGCAAATCATCTAATTTACATCATTTCGATTACGCCAGCAGCACCTTGTCCAGTACCCACACACATTGTTACTAAACCATAGCGTTGCTTTCTGCGTTTCAATTCATTCATGATTTGAACGCTCAATTTTGCGCCTGTACATCCCAATGGGTGACCAAGGGCCAATGCTCCACCATTTACGTTGACGATATCAGGATTCAATCCTGTTTCACGAATAACAGCAAGCGATTGAGAAGCGAAAGCTTCGTTTAATTCAACCAATGAAATATCATTTTGTTTTAAACCTGCTGCAGCCAATGCTTTTGGAATGGCGTCAACTGGTCCAATTCCCATGATGCGCGGTTCAACCCCCACAACACTATAAGAAGCCAATCTAGCGATAGGTTCTAATTCTAATTCTTTCATCATTTTTTCTGACATCACGATACAAAATGCTGCACCGTCCGAAGTTTGAGATGAGTTTCCAGCAGTTACAGAACCTCCGTTGGCGAATACTGGTCTAAGTCTTGCCAAACCTTCTAGCGTACTTGCTCTTGGTCCTTCATCCGTATCTACGATGTAATTGCGTTGTTGACGTTTTTCATTTTCATCCAAATACACATGATTTACATTAATTGGAACGATGTCGTCTTTAAACAATCCACCTTTAATCGCAGCCAATGCTTTTTCATGCGAGTGCAATGCGAAATTGTCTTGATCTTCTCGAGATACATTGTATTGCTTGGCAACTGCTTCCGCAGTTAATCCCATACCCCAATACCAAGACGGATGTTCTTTTCCAACCACTGGATTTGGAACAATTCTCCAACCACCCATTGCCATAATCGACATGGATTCTGCTCCTCCTGCAATAATGCAATCGGCCATTCCATTTTCAATTTTCGCTGTTGCAATCGCAATTGTTTCCAATCCGGAAGAACAATAACGGTTGACGGTCATTCCAGGAACTTTGTTGGTGTCTAATCCCATCAAGGAAATCATTCGCCCCATGTTCAACCCTTGTTCAGCTTCTGGAGTTGCATTCCCAACGATAACATCGTCAATACGTTCTTTATCCAATTGTGGAATTTGCGCCATCAGGTGTTTGATTACATCTGCTGCCAAATCATCTGGACGGGTAAATCTAAATCCACCTTTCCCTGCTTTTCCAACTGCAGTTCTAAATCCTGATACTATATATGCTGTTTGTTTCATTTCTGTTAGATTTTAAGACTGAAAGATTCAAGATATTAAGACTCGTTTGATTTGAGTTTCATGTTTCATGTCATTCTTCACAATCCTTTGTATTCAATTTTCTATTTATTTAACCGAAAGATTCAAGCCTGAAGTGATATTACGTCCTAATATCCTAATATCCTAAAGTCTTAACATCTTAACATCCTCCTTAATTTCTCAATATTTTCCCATATTTCACAATGCTCTCAAGTCGTTCTAGCGTTTTTCCTTCCTTACATAATTCAACAAAAGCCTTACGCTCCATATCTAATAAGTATTGTTCAGAAACGACTGTATTTTCCGATAAATCTCCTCCACAAAGAACGAACCCTAATTTTTCAGAAATCACCAAATCGTGTTGAGACATGTAATTTCCAGAAAGCATTGTGTCAGCTCCAACATAAACAATTCCCAATCCTTCGTTTCCGAAAACGGTAATGTTTTTTTCACGTTTTGGAGCGATGTATCCTTCAAGTATGAGATTCATACATGCTTCTTTTGCACGTGTTAATTGATGCTGACGACTTACAACCACTTCATCGATTCCTTCTCTCAAATAGCCAAGATCAAACGCTTCATATGCTGAGGTTGAAACTTTCGCTTGACCAATCGTCAAGAATTTGTCACGCATTCGGTTGATTTTAATATCACCATCGCTTAATTCATCTGACAAACGCTTTGCAAATTCTTTCGATCCGCCACCACCAGGAATTAAACCAACTCCAAACTCAACCAATCCCATGTATAATTCTGCATGCGCAATTACTTTGTCAGCGTGCATTGACATTTCGCAACCACCGCCAAGAGCCATGTTGTGTGGCGCCACGATTACTGGAATATTTGAATAGCGAATGCGCATCATGGTATCTTGGAACGCTTTTACTGCGAAGTTTAATTCGTCGTAATCTTGTTCAATCGCCATCATGAAAATCATTCCCACATTTGCTCCAGCAGAGAAATTTTGTCCTGTATTGGAAATAACCAGTCCTTTGTATTCCGTTTCTGCTAAGTCTATTGCTTTATTGATTCCTTCAATAACTCCACCACCAATCGTGTTCATTTTCGTGTGGAATTCTAAATTCAATATTCCATCGCCAATGTTTACAATTGTTACATCGCTATTTCCCCAAACTTTATTTTCAGAGCGTAGTGTTTCCAATTGAACTAAACCTTCTGTACCAGGAATAACTTTGTATGATTTTGATGGAATGTCATAATACATTTTCTGACCTTTTTCAGATTTGTAGAATGATGCACAACCTGCGGCTTTCATTTCAGCAATCCACGCTGCAGCAGTTTTGTTTTCTTTTTCAATTAATTTTAGTCCTTGATCGAATCCTAGAATGTCCCATGTTTCAAATGGTCCTAATTCCCAACCGAATCCTGCTTTTAAAGCGTCATCAATTTTATAAAGGTCATCTGTAATTTCAGGAATACGATTCGTCACATATGCAAATAGACCACCGAATATTTTACGGTAGAATTCACCTGCCTTGTCCATTCCCATTAAAAGCATTTTGGTACGTTGGTTTAAATCATCAATTGATTTTGCCATATCCAATGTCGGGAATTTCACTTTATTTTGACTACGGTATTCTAGTGTTTTCAGGTCTAACACTTGTATTTCGCTTCTCCCATCTGCTGCTTTTACTTTTTTGTAAAACCCTTGTCCTGATTTAGAACCCAGCCATTTGTTGTCTACCATTGTTGAGATATAACCTGGAAGTTCAAATAGCGCATTTTCTTCATCCTTCGGACAACTGTCTTTCACTCCGTTTGCTACATGAACAAGTGTATCAAGTCCTACCACGTCGCCCGTTCTAAAGGTCGCTGATTTTGGACGACCAAGAACAGGTCCTGAAAGTTTATCCACTTCTTCTACAGAAAGTCCCATGTCATTAATTAAATGAAATAGGGCCATCATGGAATAAACGCCAACTCGGTTTGCAATAAACGCCGGAGTATCTTTACACAAAACTGTTTTCTTTCCTAAGAAGCGACTTCCATAATCCATTAAGAAATCAATAATTTCTGGATTTGTTGCTGGAGTTGGAATGATTTCTAATAACTGTAAATATCGCGGAGGATTGAAGAAGTGCGTTCCACAAAAGTGCGCTTTGAAATCATCACTTCTTCCATCTAACATTAAATGAATTGGAATTCCAGAAGTATTTGATGAAATGATGGTTCCTGGTTTTCTGTGTTTCTCAACGTTATCGAAAACGATTTTCTTGATATCAAGACGCTCAATAACAACTTCGATGATCCAATCACAATCAGCCACTAGATTAATGTTGTCGTCAAAATTTCCAGTTACAATGCGAGTTGCAAATGATTTTCTGTAAATCGGAGATGGATTTGATTTTAATGCAAAATCCAATGCTTCATTCACTATTTTGTTTCTGAAGCGCTTAGAATCTGCAGTTAACCCCTGTTTCTGATCCGCTTCGGTCAATTCTCTTGGAACGATGTCCAATAAAACTACTTCACAACCAATGTTAGCAAAATGGCATGCAATTCGAGATCCCATTACACCTGATCCTAATACCGCTACCTTTCGAATATGTCTATTCATAATTTTATATGTTATTTGATTCAATATCTATTGAAGTGTCTAAGCGCTCAGCTACTTCATAAAATGTTTTCAATTTTCCTTTTGGGATGGATTTGATTAATCGCTCGTTGAAGTCAAGAATAACTGTTTTGGCAATTTTTCGCTTTGCAACTCCTTTTTCAGTAAGATAGATTAAAACTTTTCTCTTGTCCTTGTTATCGGATTTTCGAAAAATCAATCCTTTTTCCTCCATCGTTTTTAAGGTTCGTGAAAGACTTGTAGGCTCCATTCCCATTTTTGGTCCCAGTTGGGTACTAGGCGTACCATCTTTATCAATGTTTAATAAGATAAAGCCGATGGAAACCGTCAAACCATGTTCGTTTGCCTTCTGGTTATACATCCTGGATATTTTATGCCAAAGGTGGCGAACAACGAAATCGATTAAATACGATTTATCACTAATTTCAGACATAGAGGTTTAATTTTAGAATCCTAAAAGTAATCAAAATGTTTTATGCAGGCACAGTATTTAATGAAATCTTTTTTAAGATAAATCGGAGGTTAGAATTACCACATATCTTTGGAAATCGATACGGTTCCTTTGAATTTTGAAATTAGCTCGTTTTTGCTGTTGAATATATCAATTTCGTATATTCCAATTGATTTGCCTCTGTGGATTTCATTGGAAACAATGCGCAATGTTTCGTCGATGAAAACTGGTCTTAAATGGCTGATTGATGTTTCTACGCTTACACATTTATATCCTCTGCTATTTGCTGCGAAGGCTAATGCAGAGTCTGATAAGGAGTACGAAATTCCCCCGTGTAAAATATGAAAACCATTGAGCATTTTTTCGTTTGTTGTGCAGCTCAGTTCACAATATCCTTCTGAAACAGTAACGACAGTAAGACCAAGCCAATTGCTGAATTGGTCTTTATCCATCATAATGTTAACTATTTCTTCTGGTGATTTCACGCTTTTATAGCTTTTCCCATTAGGGTAATCATTGCACTGGTAACGATGAACAATTGTGTTGCTGTTTCGTCGTCAAGAGAAGTTCCATCATCATCTTCAGTGCTGATTTCAATCATCATAAAACGAATTAAATCTGGTTGATCAGTGAAATCATTAATTATTTCTTCATCATCCTTGTCGAAATAATCGTCTAACATTTCAAAGAATGGTTCTTCAAATGCGTCAATATCATCTTCGGTTACCTGATTCAATAGAACTTTTTCTTGTGTGAAGGCTTCAGAAATCAAGCAGTAATAGTAAATCAATAGACCTTCCAATTGATCGTTTTTGTATTCTACTGGTGCTGACATAATATAGCCTAAAAGCGTTTGTTGTGCTAATGCATACGTTTCTGCCAATTTCTCTAAGCCATCATCGTCCAGGTTATCTACTTTTTTAATTGCTGCTTCTATACTGGATACTGAAATATGTTTCATTATATTATTTTTTACAAAAGTAGACTAATTCCCTTCATTGACATGAAAATCACCTGATAAATCTGAGAATTCAACCGAACATCACAATATTGTTGAGTCATGATAAAGGATTGATTATATTTGAAATTCAAAATTATAGTATTAAATCAAACACTTAATAATGAAGGTATATTTCAAATCGCTTAGTCTAATATTATTTGTTGCGTTTATTTCAAATTCAACTTTAGCGCAGAAAAAGGAGTTAACATTGGAAGATGCTGTAATGCAGCAATACAGAGGGTTTAAGCCTCAATCCTTAATGCTATTTCAATGGATTCCGAATACGGATTGTTATTCGTACTTAGAAGGTTATCAAAAATTAATGAAAGCTTCGGTAAAGAATACAGCTGCAAAGGAGATTTTAAATATTCAGGAGTTGAACGCTAAATTGGATTCTGAGTTGTCTTGGTTTTCTGGCTTAACATGGAAAGATGAAAATACTTTTTGGGTGAATGATGGGACTAAGTATTATGAGTATAATTTGGTTGAAGAAAAGGGGAAATTAGTAACTAATTTAACTGAAGAGGCGGCTAATGCTGATTTTAATGTGAAGTCAGGCAATACGGCGTTTACAATAGACAATAATGTTCGTATAAAGAGCGCGAATGGAATTGAATGGTTAGTGACAAATAACTCTGATAAGAATATTGTTTCAGGTCAAGCGATTGCAAGAAGTGAGTTTGGGATTACCGGTGGAATTTTCTGGTCAAACAACGGAACGTCTTTGGCATTTTATCAAAAAGATGAAACAGATGTTGCTGATTATCCATTGCTAGATAACAGCAAAACTCCTGGAGAGTTAATGTCTATAAAATACCCTATGGCCGGTCAAAAATCTGAGAAAGCACGTGTTGGTATATATAGTATGGCGAGTGACAAAACCGTTTATTTTAAAACTCAAAATGGAGAGGAAAACTACTTGACAAATTTATCCTGGTCGTTTGATGATAAATATATTGTTGTGGCCGAAGTAAATCGTGATCAAAATCACATGTGGCTAAATGTATTTGATGCTTCAACAGGGAATTTCGTGAAAACGCTTTTTGAAGAGAAAAATGAAAAATGGATTGAACCAGAGCACCCTGCTAAGTTTATTTCTTCTTCGAATGATTTCCTATGGATTTCAGAAAAAAATGGCTTCAATAACATCTACTTTTACGACTTCAATGGGAAGTTATTAAAACAACTGACAGATCATAAATTTGTAGTCAAGGATATTATTGAATTCAAAAAAGGAATCATCTATTATTCAACAACGGGAGAAAGTCCGCTGGATACAAAAGTTTATTCAGTTGATTTAAAAGGAAAGGTTTCGGTTATAACAGGTGAAAGTGGAACCCACACTGTTTCTATATCAACTGATGGATTATATATTCATGATCATTTTTCGAGTCATTCGATTCCAAGTAAGGATGTTATCGCTAATTCAAAAGGTAAGGTTCTTGCAACCGTATTAGAAGGTGAAAATAAATTAGCAGATTATCAAATTGGAACAACTGAAATCGGAACAATAAAAGCGAAAGACGGAACAGTTTTGTACACGCGAATGATTAAGCCAAGTAATTTTGATGAAACTAAAAAATACCCGGTTTTAGTGTATGTATATGGTGGGCCTCATGCACAGTTGATTACGAATTCTTGGTACGATGGTGCAAGTCTTTGGATGCAATGGATGGCCGAACAAGGTTATTTGGTTTACACTGTCGATAATCGCGGTTCAGCGGAAAGAGGTTTTGCTTTTGAATCTCAAATTCATCGTCAATTAGGGACTGTTGAAATGGAAGATCAGTTGTCAGGAGTGGAATATCTAAAAAGTTTACCATACGTTGATGCAAATCGTTTAGCAGTTCATGGCTGGTCATTTGGTGGATTTATGACAACTTCGTTAATGTTGCGTCACCCAGATGTTTATCAAGTTGGTGTTGCGGGTGGACCAGTTACAGATTGGAAATACTACGAAATCATGTATGGAGAAAGATACATGGATCGACCAGACGAAAATGAAAAAGGTTACGAGCAAGCTTCATTAATGACCCACGCTGGTAATTTGAAAGGTGATTTGTTGTTGATTCATGGAACGGTCGATGATGTTGTGGTAATGCAGCACAATTTTTCTTTGGTTCAAAAGTTTGTGGAGCTAGGTGTACAAATGGATTTCTTCCCATACCCAATGCACAAACACAATGTGAGTGGAAAGGACAGGGTTCACTTGATGACGAAGGTGTTGAACTACGTAATTGAGAATAATAAATAATTAAGCTCGAATAATGGAGATTGAAGGGAGGAATGTATTTCTTCCCTTTTGTGTATTATTTAACGGTTTTACCCAATCAATTCACTTCTCGAAGCAAATCCTTTTTGTATATTTGAATTCACAAAATGTGAAAAAAACATGGGAGCAACAGAAGTGAAGGCGAAGAAATCGAGTATTAAAACAGATAACAAAACGTTAATTGAGGCATTTCGATTAATGTGCACTGCAAAAATGTTAGCTGAGAAATACGAGGCAAATAAAGAGGTAACTGCAAAATACGTTCACGCTACTTCTCGAGGTCACGAAGCCATTCAGTTGGCTTGTGGAATGCAATTAAAACCACAAGATTGGGTTGCACCATATTACCGAGATGATAGTATTTTACTGGGTATTGGAATTACTCCATACGAGTTGATGCTTCAAGTTTTCGCAAAAAAAGACGATATTTTTTCAGGAGGTAGAACATATTATTCTCACCCTTCATTGAATCGCGAAAACATGCCGAAGATTCCTCATCAATCATCTGCTACTGGAATGCAAGCTATTCCGACTACAGGTGTTGCAATGGGAATTCAATATAAAGAATTACAAGGGTTATCTGAAGATTTTAAAGGTGAAAATCCAGTTGTGGTTTGTTCGCTTGGAGATGCTTCATGCACTGAAGGAGAAGTTTCTGAAGCGCTTCAAATGGCTGCTTTGAAACAATATCCAATTATATATTTAGTTCAGGATAACGGTTGGGATATTTCTGCAAATGCTGCCGAAACAAGAGCGCAAGATATTACAAAATACGCGGAAGGATTTAATGGTATTGAGGTGCGTACAATTGATGGAAGTGATTTCGATTTATCGTATCAAACGATGAATGAAGTTATTGCTACAGTGCGTAAAGAAAGAAGACCGTTTATTGTTCACGCTAAAGTTCCATTATTGGGACATCATACTTCTGGAGTTCGTAAAGAATGGTACAGAGACGATTTGGAAGAAGCAGCGACGAGAGATCCTTTTCCAAAATTGAAAGAATTATTGCGCGAAGCAAATGTAGATGAAGCTGATATTATAAATATTGAAGCGGATGTTAAAAAATTAGTTGATTCAGATTACGATAAAGCGATTAATGCTGAAGATCCAACACCTGAATCGATTACAGATCATATTTTTGCGCCAACTCCAATTACGGAAGAAAAAGGGGAGCGTGAACCAGCAGGAAAAAAGAAAACCGTAATGGTTGATTCTGCATTATTTGCAGTGCGCGAATTAATGGCGAAACATCCAGAAGCTTTGCTTTACGGTCAAGATGTTGGAGGAAGATTAGGAGGCGTTTTTAGAGAGGCGGCTACTTTAGCTCAAACTTTTGGTGACGATAGGGTATTCAATACGCCTATTCAGGAAGCGTATATTATTGGTTCGACTGTGGGAATGGCAGCGGCTGGATTAAAACCATTTGTTGAGGTTCAATTTGCAGATTACATTTGGCCAGGATTGAATCAGTTATTTACGGAAGTGAGCCGTTCTTATTACTTGTCGAACGGAAAATGGCCTGTGAGTTGTGTGATTCGTGTTCCGATTGGAGCATATGGTTCAGGTGGACCCTATCATTCATCAAGCGTTGAATCTATTTTAACTAACATCCGTGGAATCAAAGTGGCGTATCCATCAACTGGTGCAGACTTAAAAGGTTTGATTAAATCGGCATATTATGATCCAAATCCAGTTGTTCTGCTAGAGCATAAAGGATTATACTGGTCGAAAATAAAAGGAACAGAAGGAGCAATGTCTATTGAACCTGATGAAGATTATGTGATTCCATTTGGAAAAGCGCGCGTTGTTCAAGAGGCAACTACTGAAGCTATTGAAAAAGGGGAATCTTGCGTGATTATCACATATGGAATGGGCGTATATTGGTCGTTGGAAGCAACGAAGTCTTTCGAAGGAAGGGTTGAAATTATCGATTTAAGAACATTGAATCCACTGGATTTTGATAAAATCAATGAGGTTTCTAAAAATCATGGAAAGGTAATGTTGGTAACAGAGGAATCTATCGAAGCATCTTTTACATTAGGGCTAGCTGGAAGAATTCAACGCGATAATTTTAAATCGTTAGATGCACCAGTGAGCATTGTTGGGTCAGTTGATACACCTGCAATTCCATTGAACTCTATTTTGGAAGCTACGTTACTGCCAAATGCGGATAAGGTTAGAGAGGCACTTGGAGAATTGTTAGGGTTTTAATTCGAACCGATCATACCTTCAACTGTCCAATGAAAATCATCTTGCATTAAGGGTAGTTTGTTTATTTCAATTCGTTTCGTAATTATTGAAATTCCCTCATTATTTCCGATTGATCTAAACTCAGTTAAATTATTTTTTCGGTTAATTTGAAAACCTGTTTTTTTATTCAGTAAATGAATATAGTTCCCAGTAATCGAAGATTTGAAATCGGTGAATTGACCGTGTATGCTTTCAATAATAAAGAAGTCATCACTGTGAATGTAAATTCTTTTAACCCGTTGGCCAAAAATCAATCCGGGTGATTCTAATTCATATGCCCCAATGAATTCATTTTGCTCAAAGGGTTGATTTAAATACGGAAGAGTTATTTCCAAGGCGATAAAGCAAATCACGGCACTTTTTAGAATTCTTTTTGTAATTAATTTTTCTCGCAACAGTGAAAGTTCAGGATTTAATTGAACTTCTTTTCGAAGTACTAAAAACTGAAATAATTTTAATAATGCGGGTTGGATGAGGTAGATTGAAGATGCTAGAAGATAAAATGAAAATAACTTTACACTTATGTTGAATCCAACGTTAATCATAAAAACGTTCAAGAGCACTCCAGCCCCAATTAATGCTCCAAGTTGACGTGTTTTCGAATGCAACAGAAGTATTCCGGGAATGATTTCAAGTACTGCCATAAACCAATTATAGGTAGTTGAAGTCCCCATGCTTGTCCAGAATAAGATGTCCTTCGACAGCTCACCAACAGGTGTGAATAAGGTGTTTGGTTTTGGAGTGTAAAATTGTTGGAGTAGTAGTTTATCAACTCCGTATTTCAAAAGAAAAATCGAAAGGATATAGGCGATAATTGTACGTAAAAAAATGTCAATATTCAATGCATGTTTCAATTTCGAAATCAAAAATGAAAACATCACAGCAAATGAGAATAAACACAAGGAAATCCAATACAAAATTTCTGAATCGGAGGAGATATTCCAAGAAGTTTGAATTAAATAATAAGGAAATGGCAGTGTTAATAGAACTAACACTAACCAAATTCCAATTGTATTTTTTAATTTAAAGCTCAACCTTTCAATTTTTTAATGGTCGAATAACATAGAAAAGTGATGCTAGAAAAAGTAAACCAACAAGCCAGTATACCTTGTTGCTTTTTTGCCATTTTTCAGAATTGTTGATAGATTTAACTGGCTTATTAAAGCCAACCAAGATTGTGCGTCCTCGGTATGCTTTAACTGCGGATTCATGCGAATAGCCATGCTCTTTAAAATAAGGATTATCGCAAATTGTATCTCTCGATTGAAAGTTTCCCCATGCATTTCTGACCTCAACATAACAGTCGTCTCCGATATAAATCACACTGTCAATGAGCATAGATTCGTCCAATCCAAAGTTGGAATTTTCTGATTCAATTTTAGAAAAATCAGTTGAATGAGTTTTAAGTGCAATTACGTCGGTTTGCGCAAATAATGAATGTCCTAAAAATAATAGGATTGGTAGAAGAAGAGTTTTCATAAATCTTTTTTGTCTTTGGTACAACGAGGTGTTGGATAAGTTCAATTCTATTAACAAATCAAGGAGGATAACATTTCAAAACAACAAGGAATGACGTTATCAAATCTCATATTTTTACTAGATAAAGCTTTCCCATGAAATTTAAACAAGCACATACTTTGAAAGAAGTCGCCGAAATTATCGGATGTACTTTTGTTGGAAATGAAAATCATTTAGTGATAGGATTAAATGAAATTCACCGTGTCGAAGTCGGAGATCTTGTTTTTGTGGATCATCCAAAGTATTATGAAAAGGCACTGAACAGCTCAGCAACAACAATTTTGATTGACAAGGAAGTTGAATGTCCAGAGGGAAAGGCACTGATTATATCATCCGCACCATTTGATGATTACAATAGATTGGCAAAACATTTCTCTCCTTTTATACCTCAGTATACCATGGTAGGTGAGAATTGCGATATTGATTCGAGTGCAATTATTTATCCAAATGTATTTATTGGTCACAATGTGAAAATTGGAGCGAATGCAAGAATTGGAGCCGGAGTTGTGATTGGAGATAATACAATTATTGATGAAAATGTAATAATTGGTCCTAACACAGTAATTGGACATTCAGCATTTTATTACAAAAAGAAAGCTTCAGGCTATGATAGAATGCACACATGCGGTAATGTTCATTTGAAGAAAGATGTTGAAATTGGAGCGCTTTGCACAATTGACGCCGGAGTTTCAGCTACAACTGTAATTGGTGAAGGGACAAAAATAGATAACCTAGTGCAAATCGGTCATGACACGGTTGTTGGAAGTCATTGTTTAATGGCGGCTCAAGTCGGTGTTGCTGGTTGTGTGACAATAAAAGATAATGTTACACTTTGGGGACAAGTTGGCTGCGCAAGTGATGTCACTTTAGAAAGTGGAGTAACGGTTTTTGCTCAATCTGGAATTGGAAAAGATTTGGAAGAAGGACGAACGTATTTTGGCAGTCCGTGTGATGACTATAAAGTTAAATTCAGGGAACTTGCGGCCGTAAAAAAGCTTCCAGAGATCATTAATAATTTGTAAGAAAATTGGAACAACTCGTTAAGAATTTGGAGAATCAAATTGAACTTAAAGATTTTAAGTTGAATTCTCTATTGGAAATAACGACAGCGATTAACTCAAATCAAAACGTTGAGACGATCACCAAGTTGTTTGAATTTATTGTGCACGAACAATTAGGGTACGAACGATTTATTTTGTTTAACAAACAAGATGAATGGAATTGTTTATTACGTGTTGGCTACAAAGGTAAAGTCCACGATATAGATATTGAGGGAGAGCTTGGACGATTCAAAGAAATTACAATGATTGAATCATCAAAATCTAAATTGTTAAGTGAGTTTGATGTTGTCGTTCCAGTTTACCACAAAGGAAATCCGCTCGCATATCTTCTTGTAAAAGGAGTTGAGTACAATGGAAAGTACTTGAGCCAGGCATTAAGTTATATGAGTTTCTTGCAAACGATAGCCAATATGATTGTCGTTGCAATCGAGAACAAGCGCATGACAAAGGTAAGCATCGGCCAAGAGAGATTTAAGAAAGAATTGGAGATTGCTTCGACCATGCAAAAGCTTTTATTTCCAGAAGATTTACCATCGAATACCAGAATGGATATTTCGGCAAAATATACACCGCGACATGAAGTAGGAGGTGATTATTACGATTTTATTCCTTTAGGAGATGATGAATACATTATTTGCATTGCAGACGTTTCGGGAAAAGGAATCGCTGCTGCCATGTTGATGGCTAACTTTCAAGCTACTATTCGAACGTTATTTGATTATCAGCGATTTGACATGAAAACCTTGATTGAAGAGCTGAATAAGAAGGTAATGAAAAGCGCTAAAGGAGAGAAGTTCATTACTTTTTTCTTAGCACATTATGACGCAACTTCTCGCAAGTTGAGTTATGTTAATGCGGGGCATAATCATCCATTTATAACCAATGGTAAAACAGTAGAAGATTTGCAAGAAGGTTGCATTGGTCTTGGTATGTTAGATGAACTTCCTTTTATCAATATAGGTGAAAAGCAATTAAGTCCCAATACAACAATTGTCCTATACACAGATGGTGTTGTTGAATTGGAAAATGAAGCAGAGGAGTTTTTTGGAACTGAACGATTAGTTAAGTTGGTTCACAATTACTATCCTCTGAAAATGGACGACATGAATAATCTAATTTTCTCGAAGTTGGATGAATGGAAAGGTCCTTTGGATTTAGTCGACGATACAGCGATTTTTAGCTGTCGCTTTTTCTAGATAGAATTTTATCGCATTAGATACATTTTACCGAAGTCCTTTCTAAAGTGACTGTCAGCACCTGAATCTCTATGCTTGATGTCTTCACCGTTTATTCTGGCTTTTACGCGATACAAATATACACCATTAGCCAATGGATCACCAAACTCATCCGTTCCATCCCAAGCGAATTCTGTAATGTTTCGTCCGATATAAATTGGTCCAAGTTCATCCTCGTTAATCTCCTTAACTACACGTCCAGTGACGGTCATAATTTGAATAAGAATATCATCAGGTTCTTCACTTCCTGTCAATGTGAAAACGAATCGCGTACTTGTGCTAAACGGGTTCGGGTAATTCATCATATTGGTGATTGAAGACTCATGAATAATTTCGAACGTTACTCTGTAGTCGATGTCACCTGAAATGTTGCCGCTACGATCAGTTCCTTGTACAAATAAAGTGTATTTTCCGTCTTCTGTAAATTCAGAAGGCCATATTATTTTAAAACGTTTGTTCTGAGCTTCAGCTGGTATCCATTGCATTATTGTGTTACCTTGACCATCTGTAAAAGGAATTCGTTTGATATTTCCTGAGGGATAGGTTAGGTAAATTCCAAATAATGCAGTATCGGAAACGTTGTCCATAATGAGGAATTCATTATCATCCTTCAAGGTTATGAGAATCTCACTCGTCGGGTCGATAATATCCCCGTTTAAAATGTGGTTTCCATTAAAAGTGACATCTAAAATTGGATTTTTATCATCAGCAATTACAAAAAACGGAACCTGTAATAGGTTATTGAAATGTTCTTGTTCGGGCTGGTCTGTGATATATAAACTACCGTTCACATATGGATTCACCTCCACCCAAAGTGAGTTAATCCCTCCAAGTCCAACTGTAGAAAAAGTTATTGTGTCACGTATTACTTCTCCAACGCGCAATGAATCTTGCCTCATATATGGGATTGGATGTTTAATTTGGTTTTCATCTTCTACCCAATAACTAACAAGTAATGAGTCCATGTCTAGGGAATATATGTTTCTTATGTCAACTGCGAAATCAACTGTTTGTCCTTCGCTCAATGTATCACCTGCGGACCATAAATAAGCATTCGAACCATCTATTGCAGCTTCAGGTAAAGGATCAAACAATACATGCCAACGGTCTATTTGGGCGGGTGTATTTGTTACATAATCCGCATAATGAGCTTGAAGACTGATGTATGGGTATGTTGAGGCGTCCACAACAGAGTTCAAATCTATAAGCGAGTCATTCAACGTAAATGGCATATTGATCTCTGATTGAAAAACTTTTGCGATGTTATAGGTTGAAATAGTTAATACTGTGGAGTCTCCAAGGCTTAATTCAGAAGGGTCCTGCTTCCAATATACATTGCCCCATTTTGAAGATGGTCCAATCAAAGGGGAAGATTCTTGACCTTCCTCGCTTCCAAATGCAGTTGCTGTTAAATGAACTTCTCCAGGAATTCCAGGAGCAAATAACTCAACAACGGTTGATGGATCTCCTTTTTTACAGAAAAAAGCAAATGGAGTATTTATTCTATTACCATTGATACTGTCCGATCCAAGTGCAGAGAAAGTATTGTACATGTCCGTAGAATCTAATGAATTCCACCAATCGTATCGCGTCTCCAAAGGAGAATATATAAGAATGTAGTGCCCATTTGGTACTTCATTATTGACCATATTTTGGAATGCATCTAGCCTCGCAGGATCGTCTTGGTGAAAAGTGAAGTAATCCCATGAACGGATAAAATTATCGTTGTTATTGCCGAAATCATGATCCAAATTTTCATTTGTGGCAAGGAATCTAGTTCCCCAAGCTTCTAATGTTATAGGGTCAATTACAGCTACATGTAATTTCGGCGTGTAATTTAAAATTCCATAATCTTGTTGATCTCCATCAATGTACCATGCATTGTAATATATATCTGGAACGGCTGTGGAGCTATACACATCACAGGTTATTTGTTTCGAGAATAAGCCGAAATCACGTTTCCTATTAGGTCTGTCGTAGTTAATACCAAAAAAGCCATTGTTCTTAAATTGAAAGAAGTGATCTTGCCCCCAGCCAGTTTTGTCAATTATATATTGAAAAGAGCGTTCTCTCCAATCTAGAACAGTTGAGTCAATAGCCACTCTCCAGAAGTAAACAGTACTATCCGTGCAAACCAAAGGAGCTGAAACTCCAGTACTAACGCTTAGCCATTCAGAGGGGTTAACTTCCTTAACACCTCCAAGTCCCGATACCAACGCATATCTATGCATTGGACTATTAAATAAGTCTGTTGTGTCAAGTTCAAATCGATAGGTATTAAAAGGAGCAACTGGATCAATGGTTGAGGCTCTTACGGTAACACTATCGTCTGGAACAACGGCAAAATCATAAGGTACAACCGGAATAATTCCATCAATGTTAATGAATAAAGTTTTAATGATTTGGTTATTGTCTATTTCATCGTATTGTTCATCTATCACAGATGGTAAATCTGCTCTAATGTTGAATGTGTTCATTCCAACCGAAATATTGGGCTGCAAAGGAACTTTGAATCTTATCGTGTCTTTATAATTTAAAGTAGCAATTTGAAAATTATATACAGAGTCAATGGAACTGGATGGGAAATTTCGCGTTACTTCAAGATTGAATGGTGTAGGAGTTGAACGACCAAGGTTTGTTAGAATTATTCGAACTTCTATGCTATCAACAGTTAAGTTTAAATCTGAAGGAAAGAAGGATACATTTTGCTCTAACAACTCGATTTCAGGTTTTTCATGCCAATTTAATTTGATCATAGGATCCCCGTTCAATACCATTTGCATGCATGTAGATTCCAAATAAGTATTACTTGGTCCAGTTGCATTCAATTGTTCAATATTATCTTGCATTTGACGGCCAATAATAGCACCATAGTCAGTTCGCGAGAATATGTTGTAAAGATTTCGTGAAAACTGATTCAAATAGGCGTCAAATCCTACAGTAACGGAAGCGATATATCCAATGGCTCCAAAGTTGGCTACCTGTACAAATTCCTCTGATTTAGAAGGTGCTAATTGAAATATGTTACCGTTGTAGCATGAATTCACAAGCATTAAAGGATATTTACCTGTGTTGTTCCAATTCTGAGGTTCGTCCAAGTTGATTTCAAACCCACTCGTATTTGAATTCGAATGCCCAAAATAGCACATTAAACTAACGCCCTTTTCGATGCGATCTGTTATTCCGTTCAGAATAGTGGGGTCTAAAGGATTACTCGATTCTTTAAATACGCTTTGAACAGTTCCCCCGTATAAACTGTCTTCAATAATTGACTTATAGTTATTTAAATAATTTTTAAATGATTGCTGTTCATTAATATTCGATCCTCCCCCAAAATGTAAAATATGCTTTTGCCAATCTTTGGTTGGAGTGTCATATATATCGTTTGGATTTTGATTTAAATCATATGCAATGATCTTATTTAAATAGTCTTCTAATTCGGCATTCGACCTTGCTGAAATACGTCCCGTTGGAATTAATGGAGCCCATTGAGAGCCAACTAGATTAGCCGTTAAACCCACATCACTTGAGGGTTGGCCAAAAGAAGGTATTAATGATTCATGGAAACGCAAACTATTTTTTCTAGTACCGGGTCCGTCTGACAATGTTGAATTATACTCAGCCTCTCGAATTCCTTTACCCACTAAAAATAGTCCCACTGGCTTTTGCGTAGCGTTATTGTATATAAAATGCGAAAAACGTCTTACACCATTGGAGTGCTTTTCAATTCCCCCTCCAAACTGTTGGTAAAGCTCAATGATATTTGCCATTAATACATTGTAACTTCCTCCAGCAGGTGAAGTTCGGTGAGCTTCGTATAATAAGGTACTTGCCTCCAATTTTGGATGATAAATAAAAATAAGAGCCTGTTCAATACCCAGAGGAAGGTTGAGGAAATTAGTAAAGGTGCCATTTCCATTAACTGGTTTCAGGCTTGAAATGGATGCAATTTGAGAAGAGTCAATATAAATTACCTTTTGATTTAATCCGTTGCCACTATTTGGAATTAAAGCAGAACGACCACCTCCAAAATTAGGGAATGGAATTACTTTAGGAGAGTCACCATGAACAAATAAAAGTGGGTTTGTTGCTCCTACATTAGTTGCGTCAATTCGTATTTTTCCTTGTGGGTTATTAATCACATTGAAAGTAAAATTCGTATTCCCTTGAAAATCAGTTGTTCTAGGGTAAGTTACAGCGAAATAGTTAAATGCTTGAAAATCGGTTAGTGCTCCTTGATTATTTATTATTCTCCAGTAGAACGGTGTTGTACCATTAGATAGCAAGCTAGGATTGAATTCTTTTGAGATTTTAATTTGTTGATATCCAGTAAACACGGTGTCAGCTAAGTAAGGATTACTAGTTCCTATTTCCCAACGCAGATGATGATTACCCATGCCACTATAGTTGGCATTTGAAGAGGAGGAGGATAGGCCTTTAAAAACGACATTTGGTGCTCCAGATCCAGAATACGGCGCAGGAGTAGTTGCTGATAAATTAAGGGTGTAACCACTTGGCACTCCATTTACGCTTCCTGTTCCCCATCCTTCTCCTGGCATGTAAAAAGAACTTGAGTTTTGAGAAGACCGAACACCTTCTTGATAACCGTTGTTATAGTTGAATTCAAATGTTGAAAGAATATAGCTTTCAATTGAACTGTAATTCGCAAAATCTACATCAGTTTCAATTGAATAGCGCAAGTTTGAAGTTGAGTTGTTCCAAGTAAAAAAATACTCTATCGTATCGTTATACAAACTATAGGCTGGATTTCCAATTGTTTCTGGATCGAGGTAGATTGTTGAATCAAGCCAACCATCGTTTCTTTCAGCATAAAACAAAATAAAATCCCCCGCATCAATAGAATTGTCGCCATTATCAATTATATGTAATGGGATTTCTTTTTCTCTTCCAAAAATTTGAATATTTTGAGATTGAAATGTGCTGACTGGAATTCCGGCAGACGTCAATGTTGAGTAATCTAATTTATAAACACCTGAATTGACGATCTTAAAACTATAATAGGATTGGTTATAATTTATCCATTCATTCCCATATACCTGGCTGAAGCTATTGTTATAGCTAAAAAGTAGTATTGATAGGGCGATATAGAGTTTAAAGCTTTTCACTAGATTTATCAAATTTAGGCTTATTCAGTTTAATTTTCAAAGATATGACGTGTGAATATAGTGCAATGGATGCATCACCTATGTCGGTGAAAGCATAATCAAGGTAAAAACTTTTAAAGTTTAACCCAATTCCTATGTTCGGTTGAACATTCAATGATTTTTTATCTTCAAAGTCTCGAACGTATTGCATGTTAGAAATACCTGCCCGAACAGAAACGTAATTTTTAAATCCAACTTCAATTCCCATATGAGGATCAACAGAGAATACGTTAGATTTCAATAATGTATTTCTCTTACCATCTGTTGTAACATCGACATCAATTTCAGCTGAAGTGTAAAAGCCTTTCTTTCCTAGATCGAATTTTTTATATCCAGCAAGGATTATTCTTGGTAACGTTAACTCCAAACCATTTTCTGGGATCTCATTTCCAGTAGCGATAAATACTTCTTGCGTTTCCTGGTCAAGAGTAAATACCCAAGCATTGAATGTAGAAGTGATATCTCTAGCCATTAATCCGAATTTCCAATTCTTTTTTGTTTGGTATTGTACTCCCGCATCAAGTCCAAATCCCCAAGATTTAGCAAAGTCACCTACTTTTCGATAAACTACTTTAAATGTACCACCTAAACTAAGCCCTGGATATTTTGTTTTTCGAGCATAAGAAAGCATGAACGCATAATCAGCTGCTGTGAATAACGTTATATTATCGTAATCAATATTACCATTATTATCGATAAGTTGAGTTGTGTTTGGGATGTCATCTACTGCAAATCGAATTGCAGCAAAGCCAATCGTGCTTTTTTCATCAATAGAATGAGAAAGTCCTAAATAATCATATTTGGCAATCCCGGCAAAGTACTCTGAATGCATTAAACTTACCTCAAGCCATTTCGTTGATTGTGCAAGTCCAGCTGGATTCCAGTAGATTGAATTTACGTCATCTGTTTGAGCAACAACTGCATTACCTCTTCCAAGCGCATCAGCTCCAACGCCGATAGACAGGAATTCATTAGAATATTTTGGTGCAACCGTTTCACTAGGTGAATCTTGCGCCGTTGAGATAAATGGAATAAGGAATAAAACGCTAAAAATTTTCACAGCGGTCGTATGCATATAATTCAGATTTTTATACCTCATAACAGATTTTTCTCTAAAAAATTGTGTTCTTTGTAGCGTTAATTTCAATAACAAGACGTAAAGATAATAGTTATAGTTGATTTTTTTTATTTAAAACAATTAAAGGCAATGTTTAATCTAGCGAATTTATTTACTGCTGCAAATTTAATATCTGGAGTGCTCGCTATACAGTTGGCTTTATCAGGTAGACTTGACCTTGCACCTTTCGCTGTTTTTTGTGGATTAGTATTCGATTTTTTAGATGGTTTTATTGCTCGTCTTTTTAAGACAAGTGGAGAGCTTGGAAAGCAACTAGATTCTTTCGCAGATATGGTCACTTTCGGTGTTGCTCCTGGTGTTATAATGCTTGTTGTTTTGACAATAGATCCGATTAGTTTTGGTATTGGCAATCTATCGGTAAGTCAAATACAAGTAGATTATTCGAATTGGTTCTCAGGGTTGAATTTAACTAATTTATCGGGAAATTACATTCCATTCTTAGCCCTATTACTTCCGTTTTTTTCAATGTTTAGATTAGCCAAATTTAATTTAGACACACGCCAAAGTGAGTCTTTTATTGGATTGCCAACACCTTCAATGACTTTGTTTTTCATGGTGTTTCCGTTGGCGTTAATTTATTCTGGTGAAGTTTTTCAGCTTATGTTTAATCCATTTAATCCATGGCTAATTGTTGGTTTAATATTGATTTTTGGTTTGCTGATGATTTCTGAAGTGCCATTATTTTCATTAAAAATTAAATCATTCGGCTGGAAAGGGAATCAAATCAGAATTGTGTTTTTGTTAATAAGTTTGATATTAATTCTGGTATTTAAAGTGTGGTCTATAGCATTAATCGTATTTTTGTACCTGATTTTATCGATGATAGAAAACACATTTATCAAAACAAAAAGTAATGAAATTTAAAGCAGAAATCGATGTAATGCCATTAGATGCATTGTTAGATCCGCAAGGAAAAGCTGTTACAGGAAGCATGAAGAATATTGGACTTGAGTCAATTGACGGAGTTAGAATAGGTCGTCATGTAAGGTTATTCGTAGAGGCTGATTCTATTAGCGCCGCGGAAAAAATGGTTGAAGAGGCATGTAAAAAACTACTTGCAAACCAAATTATGGAAAGCTACACTTTTCAAGTTGAAGAGGTAAAATAATTTTTCTTATATTTAAGAGTACGAGATTGGTATATTGGGAATTCACAAAACACTTTTGTGGTCGTTCAATTAACTTTCATTAACGTACATTGCACCATACATTATTTATAATACCGTTTATTTGCAGTGTGAATCGTTATTAGTACTAAAAAATTAGTGATATGTCAGAAATCGAAAATCCTCAAAAAAAAAGCAATGGCGCTTTTGTTGCAATTATCATCATCTTATTGCTTGGATTAGCAGCGATGGCCTATTTGTGGTCCAGTAAAAACAGTGATTTAAATCAATGTAAGTCTGATAATGCATTGCTAAATTCGGACATGGATGGAATGAATGATATGATGTCAGGTTATGTTGGTGGAATGACCAATGATATTAAAACGGATTTCAAAGAAATGTTGAAAACTTATGATTTACTTTTAGAAAAAGATAAATCAAAAGCAGATTCAATTAATAAACAGAAAGCTGAAATTGCTGAACTTCTTGAAAAAGTAGAAAGAGGTAATATGAGTGCTCGTCAATTGTTTTCTGCACGCAAGGAAATAGAAACAATGAAGAAAATTATGCGCGGTTATATCGTTCAAATTGATTCATTAAATACATTGAACTATAGATTGACAAGTGATTTGGAAACCACCAATACAAAGTTGTCGCAAACTACTGATGAGAGGGATCAATATAAGAATGACGCAGAAAAAAGTGCAGAGCAAGTTAAAAAGGGTTCTAAACTTCAGGCCTATAATTTCTCCTCTGGCGGTTTAAGAATGAAATTAAATAATACGACAGAAGAATCGAATAAAGCAAAAAGTGTAGTTCAAATTAAGTCGGCGTTCACTATTTCAGAAAACCCAATTACTCCTGCTGGTAATAAGACGGTTTATCTACAGGTGATTACTCCAGAAGGAAAAACGCTACAATCAAGTTCTGGTAATATTATCTCAACAGATGCGGGTTCAATTCCATATTCTGATAAGAAAGATATTGATTACAATAATCAGCGCATTGATATGGCCATTTATTATCGTTTAAATGGAGAGGAACTTACAAAAGGAAATTATAAAGTCAAAATCTATTGTCAAGGTCAGTTAATAGGTTCTGATAGCTTTACATTAAAATAAAAAAATGACAAACATATTTATAGCTAACTTGGATTGGACTATAACATCTGAAGATTTAGAGGCTACTTTCTCGTCTTTTGGTGAGGTTACATATGCCCATGTAGTTTATGAGAAGGATACCAAAAGATCTAAGGGTTTTGGTTACATTGAAATGGCAGATACAGATTGCGCTATCAATGCGATTCAAACGTTAAATGGGCTTGAAGTAAATGGAAGAAAGATTGATGTAAAAATCGCCTCTCCAAAAGAGAATAGAGCAAATAGAAGATCAGAAAAAAAGTAATTATATGTCAGATGCAATTCATCAAGGTCACGTTGCGGTGAACGTTGACGAGAAAGGGATAGGAACCATTGAGTTTAGTCACCCTTTAAGTAATTCCTTACCTGGAAGATTATTGAGAGAACTTGCTGATTCAATTACCCGTCTAGGGAAAGATGATTCAGTGAAAGTAATTATTCTTAAATCTGAAGGTGAAAGAGCATTTTGTGGGGGAGCAAGTTTTGATGAGCTTATTTCGATTGGTGATTTGGAGACAGGTAAAGTTTTCTTTTCAGGTTTTGCAGGTGTAATTAACGCGTGTAGAAAATGTCCAAAATTTATTATTGGGCGAATTCAAGGAAAAGCGGTCGGCGGAGGAGTAGGTATTGCTTCTGCTGTTGACTATTGTTTTGCTACGCGATATGCAGATGTAAAATTATCAGAACTCGCGGTTGGAATTGGACCTTTTGTTGTGGGGCCAGCCGTAGAGCGAAAAATTGGAACATCGGCAATGAGTCAGTTAGCTATTAACGCAACGGAATGGCGTTCAGCTAGATGGGCGACTGATAATGGTTTGTATGCTGAGATTTTTGATGAGGTCCCTGAAATGGATGAACGAATTAATGAATTGGCATTGAAGCTTACAACATCAAATCCACAGGCAATGACAATGTTGAAATCAATTTTTTGGCAAGGCACAGAGCACTGGGATGAGTTATTAGCGGAACGCGCTGCTATGAGTGGTGAATTAGTTCTTTCAGATTTCACTGTAAATGCGATTAACAAGTTCAAAAATAAAGCGTAATTTTCACTCAAATTGAATTATTTCATATGAAAAATCGCTAATGTCAATTGGCGATTTTTTCTTTTATAACCATATAGCCATTATTTTTTTCAATATGGTTTGTTAATAACAACTAGAAACCATATCTTTGCACCCCTCAATTTTGGGGAATTGTCTTATTAAATAAAGTATAAACGTGGACACATTAAGTTACAAAACCGTTTCTGCTAACAAGGAAACCGCTGATAAAAAGTGGCTTGTAGTAGATGCTGAAGGCCAGACAGTAGGTCGTTTAGCAAGTAAGGTGGCGAAAATCATTCGTGGTAAACACAAAGCGAATTTCACGCCTCACGCCGATTGTGGTGACAACGTAATTGTTGTTAACGCAGAAAAAGTTGCCTTTTCAGGCACGAAACTTTCTGACAAAGAGTATATCCGTTACACGGGTTACCCAGGTGGTCAGAGATTTACTTCTGCTGAAGTGATGTTAAAGAAACATCCAGAAAGATTAATCGAAAAAGCTGTTAAAGGGATGTTACCTAAAAACAAGCTTGGTCGTCAATTATTTACAAATCTAAAAGTGTACAGAGGTGCAGAGCACAATCAAGAGGCTCAAAAACCAACTGTATTAAACTTAGATACATTCAAATAATTTTTATGGAAGTAGTAAACACATTAGGAAGAAGAAAAACAGCCGTTGCTCGTGTCTATATGACAAAAGGAAAAGGTAACGTAACTGTTAACAAAAAAGACTATAAGGTAGCATTCCCTATCGATGTTCTTCAAGCGAAAATTGTTCAACCATTTCAATTGACAGATACAGTAAATCAATATGATGTAACTGTAAATGTTTCTGGTGGTGGAATCAATGGTCAAGTTGAAGCTATTCGTTTAGGAATCTCTAGAGCTTTGGTGAAAGAGAATGAAGAATACAAACCATTGTTGAAAGAAGAAGGATTAATGACTCGTGACCCAAGAATGGTTGAACGTAAGAAACCAGGTCAACCGAAAGCACGTAAGAAATTCCAATTCTCTAAACGTTAATATTATTTTGACGGTTGTTTAGTATCCAAGTTCATAAGTACTGCTTCGGCCCCTTTTGAATTGATTACTAAAGGAACGTAAACAATTAAATTAAAGAACATGTCAAAAGTAAAATTTGAAAATTTATTAGAAGCTGGTGTTCATTTTGGACACTTGAAAAGAAAATGGAACCCGGCAATGGCGCCGTATATCTTTGAAGAGAAAAAAGGTATCCACATTATTGACCTTAATAAGACAATTGCACATCTCGATCAAGCGAGTGCGGCTCTAAAGCAAATTGCTAAGTCTGGGAAAAAGATTCTTTTCGTAGCTACAAAAAAACAAGCTAAGAATATCATTTCTGAAGCAGTGAAGGAAATCAACATGCCTTACGTAACTGAACGTTGGTCAGGTGGTATGTTAACAAACTTTCAAACTACGCGTAAATCAATTCGTAAAATGTCAGCAATTGATAAAATGCAAACTGATGGAACGTGGGAAACATTGAACAAAAGAGAGCGTTTATTCAAAACGCGTCAACGTGAGAAATTAGAAAAAAACTTTGGTTCTATTGCTGACATGACTCGTCAACCAGCAGCTATTTTCATCGTTGATATCATTAAAGAGCACATTGCTTTGAATGAGGCGAAACGTTTGAACATTCCAACTTTCGCGATGGTTGATACAAACTCTAATCCTAAGTCTGTTGACTTCCCAATTCCAGCAAATGATGATGCGTCTAAATCGATTTCAATCATTATGGATACGGTTTGTGCTGCAATTAAAGAAGGATTAGCTGAACGTAAAAATTCTAAGGACGCTGAAGCTGATGAGGTTTCTGCTGATGTAGAAGAAACACCTAAATCAGTTAAGGCTGAAATTGTTGATGAAGAAACAGCTGAAGCGATCGTAAAGAAAGCACCAGTAAAGAAAGCACCAGCAGTAAAGAAAGTAAAAGTAAAAGCGGACGACGAAGCTGAAGACGCTGAGTAAGATGTGAAGCCCAGACTGGGTGGTAAATAGATTATTAACAAATTAAAACTTATTTCCATGGCAATTACAGCTGCAGATGTAAATAACTTAAGAAAACAAACAGGAGCGGGCATGATGGATTGCAAGAATGCTCTTGTTGAAACAGACGGTGACTTCGAAGCTGCTGTTGATGTACTACGTAAAAAAGGTCAAAAAGTGGCTGCTAAGCGTGGTGATAACGAAGCGAAAGAAGGAGTTGTTTTTGCGCAAGCTACTACAGATGGTAAAACAGGTGTAGTATTAGCATTGAACTGCGAAACTGATTTCGTCGCAAAAAATGACGATTTCCGTAATTTCGTTCAATCACTTGTTGATATTGCAATCGCAAAATTACCTTCGTCTACGGATGAATTATTAAGCGCTGCGTATAACGATAAGTTGACTGTGAATGAAAAAATTACTGAACAAGTAGGTGTTGTTGGTGAAAAATTAGATTTATCTGGTTTTGCAGTAATCAAAGCTGAAAAAGTTGTAGCATACAATCACCCAGGAAATCAATTAGCTACTTTAGTTGGATTGAACAGTGGATCTGATGTTGCTGATGATGCTGGTAAACAAGTTGCGATGCAAGTTGCTGCAATGAACCCATTATCTTTGAACAAAGAAGGAATTGATGCTGACACAATCTCAAGAGAACTTGAAATTGGAAAAGATTTGGCAATCCAAGAAGGTAAGCCTGCTGAAATGGCAGCGAAAATTGCTGAAGGTCGTTTGAATAAATTCTTTAAAGAAAATACATTGTTGAGCCAAGATTTCGTTAGAGATAACAAAATGAGTGTTGAGCAATTTTTAACTTCTTCTGAGAAAGGATTAACTGTTGTTGATTTCAAAAGAATCGCATTAGGATAGTCCTTATTCTAAGATTTTGAAAGCCGTCCCGTTTTAAACTGGACGGCTTTTTTTTTATAAAGTGTTTTCATATCGTAAAATCATACTTCGAAATCTGTATATTTGCTTTGTTCAAAAAAAGGTAGATGAAATACAATAGAATTCTCTTGAAATTAAGCGGCGAATCACTAATGGGTGATAAGGCATTTGGAATTGACAATGATAGACTGAGTGCTTATGCCTACCAGATTAAAGAAATTCATGAATTAGGAATTGAAATTGCAATTGTAATTGGTGGTGGAAACATCTTTAGAGGCGTACAAGCGGAAGAAGGCGGAATGGATAGAACTCACGGCGATTATATGGGAATGTTAGCTACAATGATAAACTCTATGGCTTTGCAAGCTGCAATGGAGTCTGTTGGTGTACAATCTCGCTTACAATCTGCAATTGAAATGAAAGAAATTGCAGAGCCTTATGTTCGAAGAAGAGCTGTTCGACACCTTGAAAAGGGAAGAGTGGTAATTTTTGGAGCAGGAACGGGAAATCCTTATTTCACAACAGATTCGGCAGCTTCGTTAAGAGCAATTGAGATAAATGCAGATGTTATTTTAAAAGGAACGCGTGTCGATGGAATTTATACCGCAGATCCTGAAAAGGATTCAAGTGCCACGAAGTATGACATGATAACTTTTGATGATGTTTATGCAAAGGGGTTGAATGTGATGGATATGACTGCATTTACTTTGTGTAAGGAAAATAATTTACCAATTATAGTATTCGATATGGATACACCAGGGAATTTAAGAAAGGTATTAGACGGAGAACAAGTAGGTACAATTGTTAGAAACTAAAAGAGATGGTAGAAGAATTAAATATGATATATGATGAGTTTAAAAGTGCTAATTCTGGTGCAATTGCTCATTTCGAAGCTGAATTGACAAAAATTAGAGCAGGGAAGGCTTCTCCTGCCATGTTGCACTCTGTGATGGTAGATTATTATGGAACACCTACAGCGATTCAACAGGTGGCTAATATTGGTACTATGGACGCTCGAACATTAACTGTTCAGCCATGGGAAAAAGCAATGCTCGGCGAAATTAATAAAGGCATTGTAAACTCAAATTTGGGATTTGCCCCACAAGATAACGGTGAAATGCTTATTATTTCTATTCCACCATTAACTGAAGAGCGTAGACGTGATTTAGTAAAAAAAGCGAAAGCAGAATCTGAACACGCAAAAGTTGGGATTAGAAATCACCGTAAGGATGCTCTTGACATGGTGAAAGATTTAAAGAATGATGGTTTGTCTGAAGATTTAGCAAAAGATGCTGAAAATGAAATTCAAAATATTACGAATTCATTTTCTGCAAAAATAGATGAACTATTAGTTCTAAAAGAAAAAGATATAATGACGATCTAATTTCGATCAATCCTATTTTTATTTAATCAAAATCTCAACTCTACGGTTGGCTTGCTCTTCTGCCAATAATTTTGGCTCAAGAAATACTGGTTTCGTATTACCATATCCTACGGCCTCCAATCGATTTTTATCGATACCATGATCAATAAGGTATTTCATAATACGCTTTGCTCTGGCTTCCGAGATTTTCTGTCCTATTGCAGAGTTTTCTCCAATATCAAAAACATGTCCCTGAATTTCAATATTTAAATCAGCATTCAAGGCCAAGAAGTCTTTTAGGCGATTTAATTTAGGCTCAGAACTTTCTACTATTTCACTGGTACCAGGTTTAAACTGGATATCCTCAATCTTAATGCTTTTACCGCTTGAAATGGGATTCATGTACACTGTTATTTCCTGATCTTCTGAAGGACTAGCATCAATTATGCGCTCATCAAAAAAATAACCATCCGCTTTGCACAAAAGTGAAATTTGACATCTTCGTTCTAGATTAAAGAATAAATCTGATGCTCTATAAATAGCGTCAATTTGCTTTGAATCTAATATTTCAATACTCCCTACAACTGGTTTTTTGCTTTCACTATCCCTTAAAACTATGCTGAAGCTTGGTGCAAAATCATCATTTCGTTTGTCAATGGTCTTACTCTTTTGTTCAACTATTATTTCAGGAATAAAATTCCAGTCAAGTTGAATCGTGTTTTTTTTTTCCTCCGCCGTTGAAAACAGGACGTGAATTTTTTCACCCTGACGCATCTTCAGTGAATACATTGTTCCATTAGAAACAGTATTATTCAAACCAACTTCTTTAAATTCCTTGGAAATATGAACACGTTTTATTTCCGCTATACCTTTTTGAATTTCTCCACAAATGTCATCTACTTCCTGCGTGAATATAACCATTTGCAAAAAGTCGTTGTCTACATTTGCTTTAAAGTTCAATACTCCAGTAGTACTTGCAATGTAGGAACACCAGATTTGATTTTCTTTGCCGATTGAAGTTAGCGAAGGGTAACTTGAAATAAAATCTATATCTTTTTTTGAAGTGAATTGAAGATTGAAATGACCGTTTTCAAAAATATTTATTGCTCCAGTACACGAACTTAAATTCGATGAATATTTTCCTTTTTGCCCATACAAAGTAAAGGACAAAATAAAAATAATGGAGAGAATAGTTATTTTTATCATTTCGCAATCAAATATAAGGAAAAGTTTAGAACTCTAATAGCTAACGAATTATTTATGGAAACATTGTATTCTCGTATAGGAAGTAATGGTATAAAGCGGCTAGTTGATGAGTTTTATAATTTAATTTTTAATGAATCAACCATAGCTCATTTGTTTAAAACAGGGGAAGAATCTATTAGAGAAAAGCAATATCTATTTCTTACACAGTTCCTAGGAGGTCCATCTTTATACTCTGATGTTTATGGTCACCCCAAAATGAAAATGCGGCATTTACCTCATGCAATTGGAGAGAATGAAAAGGATGAATGGCTGCGCTGCATGAAATTGGCAATTGATAAAATGGATTTTGATGAAATATTAAAAGAGGAGTTGTATTATTGTTTTCCAAGAGTGGCTGAGCATATGCGCAATAAATAGGGGATACCCTGATGTAAATTGTTTATTAACTTGTATATTTGTTTTGATTTAACCAAAAAAACATTTGAAATGAAAAAAGTATTATTTGTAGCTGCGGCTGGATTGGTGTTATTTGCATCATGTCGTAAGACAAGAACTTGTACTTGCACATCTGCAACAGGAGGAATTTATGTTGAAACTTACGCTTTTTCAACAAAGAAGAATGCTAAGGCTTATTGCGACGCTGAACAAGGAGTAGGATATTCTTGCGAATTGAATTAATTCTAGTTGAATTTTTGGAATTTAAAAAGGAGGTTTAGGCTTCCTTTTTTTATATATTTTTAAATTATGGAATCATATTTTTTAAATGCAGGATTATCATGGACAATGAGTAAGGTACTGCCTTACTTTATTATGATATTAGTTGGAATAGTACTATGGATAATAGCTAAGAAATTATTAAAATCACTTAATAAATTTTTACGTTGGGCCCTATTATTGGTGATTTTCTTGATGCCCTTTGGGATTTATTTTAGCATTTCGCCTATTTATGAGGGTGACTTTAGCAATAATGCAATTGAAGTTATGCGCTCAGATGCGAATGCCGAATTAACGGGTAAAAAGTTAGTTGTGATTACTATTCCCGGATGCCCATTCTGTCTTCAAGCAATTGATCAATTGTTGGTAATGAAGAAACGAGTTCCGAACATTGAAATCGAATATATCGTTTGTAGTTCTGATTCAACTACAGTAGATTGGTATAAGGAAAATGCTGGTGATGATATTACCGTGAGATTAGCAGTTAACAGTGAGGAAATGGCAAAAATTGCGCAACACGCATTTCCAACATTTGTACTCGTAGATAATAATCACCCAATAAAAACGTGGTCGAATGACAGCTTTGGTGTATTTGCCAGAGATGAAATCGAACTAGAGTTTAATTAAGAATTAGTGAAATTAAAAAAGCCCTGAAGATAATTCTTCAGGGCTTTTTTGTGATAAAAATAATGTTAAGCCAACGTTTCAGCTCCAACTAGAATTTGATTCAATGTAGAGCTAGGCCGCATTGCTTTTGAGGCTAATTCATCTTTTGGGAAGTAATAACCTCCGATTTCGATATGATGTCCCTGAGCAGAGTTTAATTCAGTTATTATCTTTTCTTCATTAGAGGATAATTCATTAGCAATTGATGTAAACTGCGCTTTTAAATCAGCATCATCATTTTGTTTTGCTAATTCTTGCGCCCAGTACATGGCTAAATAAAAGTGACTTCCTCTGTTATCAATTTCTCCTACTTTACGAGAAGGTGATTTGTCGTTTTCTAAAAAAGTAGTTGTCGCTAAATCCAACGTATCTGCTAAGACCTTTGCTTTTGAATTATTGTCAGCAATACTCATGTGCTCTAAAGAACAAGCAAGTGCTAGAAATTCACCTAATGAGTCCCATCTTAAGTGACCTTCTTCTACAAATTGTTGAACGTGCTTTGGTGCAGAGCCACCAGCTCCTGTTTCAAATAACCCTCCTCCATTCATTAACGGTACGATAGATAACATTTTAGCACTTGTTCCTAATTCTAGAATTGGGAATAAATCTGTTAAATAATCTCTTAGAACATTTCCAGTGACCGAAATAGTGTCTTTTCCGGCTTTTAATCGTTCTAGTGTAAAACGTGTAGCATCTCCTTGCGACATGATACGAATATCTAATCCAGTTGTATCATGATTTTTTAAGTAGACAGTTACTTTTTTAATAACTTCAGCATCATGGGCTCTGTCTTCACTTAACCAAAATACAGCAGGCGTATTGGAAAGTCTTGCTCTATTTACGGCTAGCTTTACCCAGTCTTGTATTGGAGCGTCCTTAACCTGACACATTCTCCAAATATCTCCATTTTCAACTTTGTGTTCTATTAATACCATTCCGGCGTCGTCAATTACACGTACTGTTCCATTTCCATTTATTTCAAATGTTTTATCATGTGAACCATATTCCTCTGCCTTTTGAGCCATTAGCCCAACGTTTGGAACAGTTCCCATTGTAGTAGGATCAAATGCTCCATTTTCTTTACAGAAATCAATAGTCACTTGGTATAACTCAGCATAGCTGCTGTCTGGAATAACCGCTTTTGTATCTTGAGCTTTTCCGTCTTTATCCCACATTTTTCCAGATGTACGAATCATTGCAGGCATCGAGGCGTCAATAATAACATCACTTGGCACATGTAAATTAGTAATTCCTTTGTCTGAATCAACCATGGCTATTGCAGGTTGATTGTCAAAACAGGCATTAATATCTGCTAGAATAGTTGCTTTCTCATTTGCTGGAAGAGCGTCAACTTTTGCAACTAAATCACCAAACCCATTTCTAACATTTACACCTAATTTTTCTAACTGAGCACTATGCTTTTCAAAGACATCGTTAAAAAAAGCATTTACAGCATGTCCAAAAATAATTGGATCAGAAACTTTCATCATTGTTGCTTTCATATGAATTGAAAACAAAACACCTTGTTTCTTCGCATCAGCAATTTGTTCGTATAAAAAGGCAATCAATTTAGATTTGCTTAATACAGTCGCATCGATAATTTCACCTTTTAATAAAGCTGTTTTCTCCTTCAAGATTGTTTTCGTTCCGTTTTCAGCTTCAAATTCAATTTTTAGTGATGTTGGTTTTTCAACTGTAACGGACTTTTCATTGGCTTTAAAATCACCACTGGTCATAGTGGAAACGTGAGTTTTAGAATCTTTAACCCATGCACCCATAGAATGAGGATTCATTCGAGCATATTGTTTTACTGGCTTTGGTGCTCTTCGGTCAGAGTTACCTTCTCTAAGAACAGGATTTACAGCACTTCCCTTGATTTTATCGTAACGCGAACGTATTTCTAGTTCTTTGTCCGTCGTTGCATTTTCAGGATAATCAGGAATAGCGTATCCTTGATTTTGTAGTTCCTGAATAGTTGCAATTAATTGTGGAACTGAAGCACTAATATTAGGTAACTTAATTATGTTGGCGTCTGGTTCATTTACTAAATTTCCTAATTCAGCTAAATCATCATTGATTTTCTGGTCCTCTTTCAAAAATTCTGGGAATTTTGATATAATTCGACCTGCCAAAGAAATATCTCTAGTCTCGATATCGATTCCTGAAGACTTAACGAAAGCCTGAACAATTGGCAAAAAGGATTGAGTTGCTAAAGCCGGAGCCTCATCGGTTTTAGTGTAAATAATTTTAGACATGTATTTCGTATAATGCGCGAGCGCTATGAGTACTTAACTTATAATACAAAGATACGATTTGTGAGAATGAATGTCAACTAGAAAATGGAATCATTTACAACAAAGTAAGAGGTCAATTTAAGTTTGTTGATCAAAATAATTAATCATTTTTTGAAAAGCCCTAGCGCGGTGGCTGTAACTGTTTTTTTCATCCATATCCATTTCCGCAAATGTTTTTCCGCAATTTTCTGGCTCAAAAATGGGGTCATAGCCAAATCCATTTGTGCCAGATTTTTCAGTTCGAATAATTCCATTCACAATCCCTTCGAATAAATGTTGTTGATTGTCAATTGTGAGTGCAATTACGGTTTTAAACCTGGCTGATCTATCATTCTTTGAAGACAATTTGTCCAATACAAGTTGGATGTTATCGTTATCTGAGCGTTGTTCACCTGCATATCGAGCGGAATAAACACCAGGTTCGCCATTTAATGCATTAATTTCTAATCCAGTATCATCTGCAAAGCAATTAATATTAAAATGTGTGGTGATGTAATCTGCTTTTTGTTTAGCATTTCCTTCAATTGTCAAAGATGTTTCTGGTATGTCCTCGTTTAGTTCAATATCGTTTAGGGTAATCAATTCGATATTGCTCGGAAGCATTCGACGAATCTCAGCTGCCTTATTTTTATTGGAGGTAGCGAATAAAATTTTCATAATTGAAACAATTTTTTGTAGCTAGGAAGATTTGCCTCAACGGAATAGATGTCATGAACTGTTTTATGTCCTTCTTGTCCAATTTTTTTACGTAATTCGCTTGATTCAAAGAGGGCAATTAATTGTGATTTCCATTCCTCCTCATTCGAACACAGAAAACCGTTGATTCCATTTTGAATGATGGTGTTATTTACTCCAACAGGAGATAAAATAGCAGGAATTCCAAGCGCCATATATTGTAATCCTTTGAATCCACATTTGCCTTCAGCCCATTCATTATTAATCAAGGGCATAATCCCAATTGAGAATTTTGCTAAATCTTTAATTTCTGATTTCTTTTTCCACTTTACGAATTTGAGCGATTTTAATTCAAAAGTAGGAGGTAGGTTTGAAATCACCGTAAACGTGAAGGAATAATCTTTTTCTAGTGATTGAAGTATTGGAACAATTTCATCTAAATAATGCATCGTTGTGTGCGTTCCTGTCCACCCAATATTAATCTTTTCTGTATTATAATCCGTTTGCAGATTATGTACTTTTACCAAATCAAGTGTTGTTGGTATAATTTGAACGTTGCGATTGTAGTCCATCGCGTAATTCTTCAAATAATCATTTCCAGCCGTTACAGTATTCGCCCATTTAATAATCCATTTGGTCTTCCAATAAGCTTTTAATCTGTGGAATTTAGCATTGGTTTCACTGTAATTAGGAAGCCAAATTGCATCATCGAAATCGAAAATATACTTTTTGCGAAGTACTTTAGCAATGAACCACTCAAAAATAGGCGGACCAATCATTGACGCTTCTCTATGAATAAAAATATAGTCGGCTTTAATTAGGCGGAATAATAAGATAAATCTTCGCCAAAAGCTTCCTGAAATACCAAACGCTTTCCCAAAGAATGATCCTTTATTGTATAATTTATTCCATGTTTTATCATTTAGAAAGGGGTGAATTTCAATTGATAATTCTTCACTTGATAATTCATCAATATACTGTTCAAAACGAAATCGTTGTGAGGGCGCTTCACCTATTGGATACGGTGCAAGAATGAATACTTTTTTAGTCATCAATTGCTTTGTAAACGCTAAGATAACGATTTACTCCTTCTTCCAAAGCAAAATAGTCTTTGGCTCCTTTTGCAATTTCTGAAGCAGAATAAGTTGAATTATCTTCGATTACCTTGTTATAAGCATCATTTGTGAAATCAGAAATGACCATGCCTGAGTTGTATTTAATTACAATTTCATCGGTATCTCCAACTCCGCTATTGCAAATTAATGGAATTCCCATTGCCATTATTTCACCTTGTTTAGTTGGTGAAGATGCTTTTTTTGAATAGGAAGGGCGTATGAAAAACACTGATTGATTAAAAAGTGAAATATGAATTGGGACTTGATCGTGCAGTACAGAAGTGATAATGAAATCTTCTGGATTCATGTCCTTTTTGATTGCCTCTTCAAGAATATATTTTGGTTTTTCGCCAGTGATGAATAAAAATTTCGCGTTCGGTTTTTTGGATTTCATTACCTTAAAATAATCTAACATTTCGGGTAACATGTACCAGGTTCCGATTGAACCAACATATCCGAGTATAAAATCGGTGTCCGCAATATTCAACGATTTTTTTAGTTCTGTCTTTTGCAATTCGTCTATTTTACTAGGGTCAAATAGATTTAAGTCTACGCAGCAAGGAATAACTTTAATATTGACTTTGGAGTCCTTTAACGAATTCCATGACTGAATTTCCTTCATTCCGTTTGCGGTTAGCGAAACGGTGTAGTCTGATTTCTTAAAAAATTGGACTTCTTTTCGTTTGAAATAGTTGTAGATAGTTCGATACACTTTCGAATCGAGATTCCAAATTTTTCCATCTACGCGCTCATCTGCCCAAAAGCCTCTCATGTCGAAAAGCATTTTAACGCCAAATTTCCGTTTCAATTTTAGTCCAGCTAGAGCCGAAATGTAACTTCTGCAGTGAACAATGGAGAATTGATGACGTTGCTGTAAATACATTGCCACTTTGTTCATTCTTTTTACTTGCCGAATGGTTTTCTTTAGTCCGCCTTCAATATGATAGTCTTGGGGATGCCATATTATATTGTTCTCGTCACAATATTTTTGAATGTGATTTTTATATTTTAAGTATCGGTCGTGTTTTTCAAAACTAATTAAATGAAAGGTGTACCCTTTTTTTGTTAAACCGGCAATATACGGCAGAACTTGTGATTGTCCCAAAGGATCAGTCATTCCGTCATACGATATATAAAGCACTTTTTTCATATTATTTGCCCCACTTTTCAAACCACATTTGGAACATTAGAATGTACCAGAGTTTTGTGTCGAATTCTTTTTTACCATTATAAAAGGAAGTTTTTACTTTCTCAATATACATCCAATTAAATATACCTTGTTGTTCAATCACTTCTTTTGAAAGATGTGTTTCTACAAGTTCACGTAAATCATTCGCTAACCAAGTGGCAAGCGGTATTGCAAATCCCATTTTTTGTCGATCCAACAACGTTTTTGGGACATATTGGTAGGTAATATCTCTTAAAATTCTCTTTTTTACTCCGTTGAAGTATTTATATTCATCTGGCAATTGAGCTGCATATTCAATAATACGATGATCTAAAAATGGCTCTCGTCCTTCCAAACTATGAATCATTGTTGAGCGATCTACTTTTTGCAAAATATCGTCTAGCATATAAGTTTGGTAGTCAATAGCCGTCATGTAGGAAAGGGAGGTTTTAAATTCCAATTTCAATTCATCACTCATGTACATGTTGTCTAAAGTTTTAAACGAACCCTTCATAAAGTCCCTCATTTGACTGTCTGTAAATTGCTGACTTAAACTCAACATAATTTCTCTGTCAGATGGGTTATTCAATACACCTTTCATCTTTTCATAGCGATTGTGGAAGTTGTATTTATTTTTGAGAACAGGAATTTTTTCAGATGGAATGGTATTCATCATTCCAACCATTGATTTTCGAATAAAGCCTGGAATTGAATTCAATTTCTTTCCATATCGCATCATATAATCATAGCGATTATAACCAGCGAAAATTTCATCACCACCGTCTGCACTCAATGCAACCGTAACATCTTTTCGAGCCATTTTACTAACCAAAGTAGTGGGAATTGCACTAGAATCGGCAAAAGGTTCATCGAAATAGTACGGTAAATCGTAAATCATTTCTATTGCTTCACGCTCTGTACATTCAAATTCTGTATGGTCCGTTCCTAAATGATTTGCAATGTCTTTTGCATATGGTGCTTCATTTAGACCAATATCTGGAACACCTATCGTAAATGTTTTAAGTCTTTCTGTTCGATCTTTCTGCAAAAGCGCCGTAACACATGTACTGTCAAACCCCCCACTTAGAAATACGCCTACTGGAACATCAGCAACCATTCTATAGTTAACTGCTGATTCAATAATTGACTGTGTTTCAACCTTAGCTTCTTCATATGAAATTGTAGATTTTGGCTGGTTGTAAGCGTCGTACACATTCCAATATTGATCTTGCTTTATATCCTCTAAGTTTGATGGCACATTGTCTAAGTTAAGTGCAAACGAATGGCCTGGATTGATTTTTTTACAGTAGTTGAAAATACAATGCGGCGTTGGAACACTTCCATATTGCATATAAGCAGCAACGGCATTTTTATTCACTACTTTTTTAAATTGTGGATGTTGATGGAATGCTTTTAATTCAGATGCAAATAAAAATAAACCGTCCTTAAAGTAGTAGAAAAATGGTTTTACGCCAGCTCGATCCCGAACACAGAACACAGAATTTGCTGCTTCGTCATAAAGGAATATTGCGAACATTCCAATGAAGCGATGTATACATTCTTTCCCCCATTGTTTGTAGGCGTGAAGAATCATTTCTGAGTCAGAATTACCAATAAATGTATGTCCTAATTGAGATAATTCAGTTTTAATTTCTCTGTAATTGTAAATTTCTCCGTTGAAACAAAGCCAAAGTGATTCCCATTTCATAGGTTGGGTTCCATGTTCGCTTAATTCAATAATTGATAGTCTTCGATGCCCCATTCCAAGATCAAAAGATGGAGTTGAAATAAGTTCGGTGCTAAAACCGTCTGGTCCACGATGTACCAATGTATTGGTCATGTTTAACAAAACAGGTTCACTTGAGGTTTTATTAAAATCGATAAAGCCAGCTATTCCGCACATAAAAACAAATGTAGTTAATATAGATTTATCAATTATCGTTTTATGAAAGTCCCTTTCAAACTATCACCAATACTGAAAACGTTTAGGATGCCATTGGTTATCCACTTTGAAAATTTCAATAGGGGATTTGTTTCAATTTTATAGCGTAACATCTCATCATCCGAGGTTTCCGAAACAAAAGATTGATTACTAATTCCTTTACTTGTTTTTAAGCGAGTAAAACTATATCCAGTTGTAACAACTTTAATAGGCATCAAACCATTGGACTTAAAAAGTCGTTTCAAGGTTTTCTTCGTGAAATAGCATAGATGATTTGGATAGCTTATTACATCGTATTTTTCTTTTAATCGATAACGATGAAGTGCATTAAAGTTTGGAGTTGTCAAATAAGTGATACCTCCTTTTCGTAATATCCTATAAATTTCGGAAACAAGAGGAACTGGATTGTTGATGTGTTCGAGTACCTCAAGTTTGACAATGACATCAAAGTGATTTGCTGGAAATTGAAGATCTTCAAGCTCTCCGAAAAGGAGTTCATTGTTCAAGTTTTTACACGCTGCTATTGAGTTTTTGGATAATTCTGTGCCAATAACTTCCCAACCTCTTTTTTTTGCAGTTTCCATAAAAAAACCACACCCTGCACCTATATCCAAGATTCTATTCGTGTGACGAAACTTCTCAAAGCCATCTAATAGTTCATTGTATCTTTTTTCTGTTATAGGGGAGAAGTAGTTGGTTAATTCGTAACCATTACTGTAATAATCATCTAACTTCTTTTTCTCTGGAATCCATTGTGAAAAGACGAACGAACAATTGTAACATTTTACCAAGCCAGTGTTTTCGTAAAAGGGAATTGGTTGAATTCGGTCGGATGAGCAAATAAGACAGGATGAGTGGGTTTGTTCCTTCAATATGATAATTCTAAAAATTTGCTAATTTATCTTTTTTAAAGATTTTGCGGTAAGTATCATAAATAAAAGCTAATTTTTTTTCATCGTTAGGGTAATCTGTATACCATTTCGCAGGACTTTGAATAATGTTTTCAAGTTCATCAACGGTAATGCCAAATTTTTTAGCAATATATATTTTCTCTTCTTTCACTATTTCGTTAGAGTAAGGCTTTACCTTCAGAGTTTCTAATGCATCATCACGTTTTACAATTCCTGTGCATACTTGCGAGGCGAGAGTTGCTCTTCTATAATCGATGCCGAATTTTTCAAATAAATAGTAGGACTGAATAAAGCCGGTGTATTTTGATTCATAATGTTTGCCGCCATAGTACTTCCAACCTAATTCATTTTTTAATAAGGTCATCGCCTCATCTTTGTTATAAGGTATAAAGTTAAGTAGATAAATCATTTTTATTCTCTTGACAACCTTATAATACATTTCGGTTCTAAATCCAAATGTAGGAAATGAACTCCATTTGCGCGTTGCATACTTTTTTCTTATTGCGTTGAAATAGGTAAGGTCTTTCGCATTATAATGCCAATACTTAGGAAGGATTCCTTCAGTTGCGAAATTCCCACCACTAATGACATATTTTACACCATATTTATTTGCGAAATGATGAGTCGCAGCTGGAATAGCTATATCTGTTGGTGTTTCGGCTTCGGGAATAGCAGCTTTTAAAAATGCCAATTGAATATCTTTAAACTCGCTCCAATTCAGTACATAACTTTCATAATCTATTTCTAATTTGCCAGCTATGCTCTTTATGTTTTGAACGGCCTCTTCAGAATTCCAACCATTATCCAAATGCACACCAAGAATACGCAGTCCATTCTGTTTAGCAATATAGGCCACGTAAGAACTATCAATTCCCCCACTCAAACCGACAATGCAATCATATTCTTTACCTTGTCCATCCCTTTTCATTTGAGCAACCAAAGAATCGAATTGATTTTTGCTTGTATTTCCCTGGTAGTTATGTTTTTCTCTGTTTTGCAAAAAATCCGTACACAAATTACACACCCCAATTTCGTTGAATTGGATGCCAGGATCGCTAGTATCCATAACACAACGTGTGCATATTTGATATTCTGGATTATCCATGGTGTAGCTTAAAGCAAGTTTCGTTCACTTTCAAATATAAGGAAAAGGATGTAAATATATTTAGTCAACGTGAGGGAATGTTGTTTATTCATTATTAAATATGAGATTTCATCGAAAGATTACTTTTTTTATTCAAAATTGACCTCAGTTTTTTCTATATAATTAATTAAAACTCCCTTTTTACTTCCTTGGTAGACAAACATACTTCCTGCGGCCATTGCACTTGCAAAACCTAATTCTCGTGCTTTTTTCATGTCTGTTATTGAATTTGCACCTCCCAAAGCGATGACCGGAATAGCAACCGTTTCTGAAATTGTTCGAATGAGTTCTAGATCGTAACCCGTCATTGTTCCATCTTTGTCTATTGATTGAATAATAATCTCACCAGCACCTAAAGATTCCATTTTACGTGCAGTTTCTACCGGTGTCATTCCGCTTGAAACACTACCATTTAGCATCCAGGTTTGATTTCCTTTAAATAATTTCTTTTTTACGTCAATACAAACTACAATAGTGGAAGAACCAAAATAATTCGCCGCTTCTCGAATAAACGCAGGATTTTGTATTGCTGACGTATTGATAATTACTTTTTCTGCTCCTGCATTTATTATTGCACGAATATCTTCTATCGTTTTGATACCTCCTCCAACTGCAAATGGCATCTTTGCTTCCTCTCCAACGTCACGCACAAAATCAAGTGAGATTAATCTATTTTCCTTCGACGCCTGAATATCTAAAAACACCAACTCATCGGCTCTTAAGTCGTTAAAAATCCGAACAGCGTTTATTGGATCTCCAATATAATTGTGCTTTTTGAATTCTATAGATTTTACAAGTGCCTCGTCTTTAAGCAATAAAACCGGTATAATGCGTGGTCTAAACATTACAGAGCAATAAAATTTCGAAACAATTGAAGGCCAATATCTTGACTTTTTTCTGGATGGTATTGAACGCCAAATATATTATCTTTTGATATAGCAGAAGTGAATTCCGAAGAGTATACAGTTGAATGTAAGATGTCTTTTACCTCATGTGCAATTACTTTATATGCATGCACAAAGTAGAAGGACGAATCACTGTTTAATCCAACATTCAAATCAGATTCTTTTTTTTGATCGATGGTATTCCAACCTACATGAGGTATCTTAAATCTCAATGTATCATCGACTGTTATTTTTACGACTTCTGCATCAAACCAACCAAGCCCTTTTACATTTCCTTCTTCACTGAAATTTGTCATGAGTTGCATCCCGAGACAAATTCCTAAAGTTGGTTTCTTTTTCACTAAAACAAAATCGTTTAAGACATCAACGAGATTTAATTCTTGTAAATTCTCCATGGCTTTTTCAAAATGACCGACACCAGGAAGTATTATTTTGTCGGCACTTAATATATCTTCACTTTTGCTTGAAACGATTACATTTACTGCCAAACGCTCCATTTGTTTCTTAACAGAGTTGATATTCCCCATTCCGTAATTGACGATGGTTATGTTTTGCATGTTAGTTTTTTACCCGTTTAGTTTTGATATAACCAATACTATTTTTTGAAAAAAGAATGCGTAACAACATCGAAAATCGCGTAAGGATGAAGAATCGAACTTTAATATCTCCCTGTTTAAATGACTGCACTAAAATATCAAATAAGTGAGTATTGTAGATTGAATCAATTTCTTTTAGTTCATTCTCGGAAGCGTCAGGATATTGACTTATAAAATGCTTTTTAAATAATTTATAATGGCTGATACTTTCTTTCAAAAGTGAGACACATAGTTTTGATTTGTCAATTCTATTTACAAGTACTTCTTGAACATCAAATGACATTGGAGTTGGGTTAAAGGCTAAATTATGCCTTCTAGCGCATTCAACAAAGTTTTTATCTTGTATTAGAGTATACTTTCTGCTTACACTTTGAGAATTAATGCGCACTCGATATAGCCTTTCTCTTATATTATTAACTTTCACTCCATTGCTTACGAGACGTGAAAATAACTCATAATCTTCAGTGTGCAATGCGTATGATTCATCCAAAAAGTGATTGCTTTTTAAAACAGCTGCCTTTGACATCATTGGACCATGATGAAATGGTACGTAGAAAAACGATGAGAAATGACATGAAAGCTTTAAGGTCTGTCTTATTATAACTTCCCCAATCACTTCTCCTTGTTCTGAAATCCTTCTAAAGGCACTTGAGACGATATCAATATTCGGATTTTTTAGAAGAAAATTCAATTGAATTTCAATTCTATTTAATTCCGAAATATCATCAGCATCCATTCGAGCAATATATTCTCCACTTGCGAGGTCAATTCCTTTATTCAAGGTTCGAATTAGCTTTATATTTTCCTCATTGTGAATTACTCTTATGCGACTATCTTTAGAGGCGCAGTCGTCTAGAACTTCTCGTGTAGCATCAGTTGAACCATCATTGATACATAATATCTCTAAATTGGTGTAAGTTTGATTGACAATTGAATCCAATGCCTCTTTTAGAAATGGCATAGCATTATAACACGGCATCAATACAGTAATAAGTGGAGATTGGCTCATTTCCGAATTAGTTTTGTCTTAATGACATGTTTGATTTCTGGATTAAAAGGGTGACAAACAAATGCAAGACAAAAATACCATATTTTCGATAATCTAGATTGCTTTATTTTAGATAAAAAAAAGTAATATGAACTAAAGCACTTAAGCCTTTCTTGACCTTTAATTAGAGGATATTTTCTTCTGTTTTCAGTTAGAAATTCAGCAACCTTTGAATTGTAATTTAATTCAAACCCATTAAAACGATATTCGGACAGCGTTGTAATCGGGAAAAAAGTCAATTTTTGATCTATTAATTGTTGTTCTTCGATGAATAATTCAGTGTCTTCATTTTCCTGACCAATAGATTCAGTTACATGTCCGGGATTATGTACGATGAGGTCACTAATACATTCTGAAAGTACTGTAAACGGATATTCCTTAATTCCAGCATTTTTAAATCGGTGCGAATGTTCTGTGTGGCCGTAGCGTTTGTACTTTGCGAAATCGGTATGCCAACCTCCGATTTTATCAAGGCCCTTTTTATTAAAGTAATTGAAATATCCTCCGCCAATGTTGCTAAAAAGGATTTTTGTTTCATTTATATTTTTTTCAGCCTCAAGAATTCTTATTTCTGTTGATGACATATGATAAAATTCAGAAGAAGAATTTCCTAAATCTACATGTTGTTTGAATAGTTTCGAATTGTAGATTTCGATGTCATCATCAATAAAGAAATAATGCTCGAAATTGGGAAACCTTTTTAATACGCGGTTTTTTGATAAACCTACACCTTCTCTTTCATCGGAATACAAAAGTGGTATCTCAAATTGATCACAAAACTTAAAATACTCTGTGTTGTTTCCGTCCAACGATAACAAAAAAGAAAATCCTTCATTATTGTTACAAAAATTGATGTAATCAAGAATATACTTTTGGACTTCCTTGATTCGGTTACAACTTGTAATTGTTATTAACGTTCCCTTGCTTTTTAAATCATCCATTTTGCGAGGATTGGAGTAGGTCTTTGTTAATGATTATTATGTTTTCGCCAGAAGTAATTAATTCGTAATTACTGATTATTTGATTTATAGCCTTGAAAAATGTTTTGGAGCATCCTTCCTGGAGCCAGTCATGTAATTCAATGATTATCATCTTCGTTTTTGGAAGCCAATTTTCATAGTTTTCAGTGAATAATACGAGTTCACTTGTTTCGATATCTAATTTTAGGATGTCAATAAAATCAATGCTGTATTTATCGATAATGTGATCAATGGAAATGGCATTTACATTGCCAGTTGGACTTTCTTCAACAACCATTCCCCATGAACCAGAATCAAATTTATCATAAACTTTCAACGAAGTGTTTTTACTCCATATTCCTGCATTTTCACATGAAACAGTTGGATAGCCCGATAAATTATGTTCTAACAACTTAAAGTTCTCAGAATCTGGTTCTATTGCAATAATTTTTGATTGAGGAAATCTATTTGATATTAAAATGGAAAACAAACCAATATTAGCACCTCCATCTATTATTATTTTTGGATCAAACGGTACTTTTATATCATACTCATTATTTACAAAAACTTGATAAAATGTTCTTAAGTCGGATGTTTCTTTTCTCAGCTTGATTGGTAGTGCAATTCCAGGTATTTCAATCGGGTTAAATTTATCTCTTGAAATATTAAAATAAAGCTTAAATCCTTTATGAATTCCAAATAGCTTAATGAATTGTCTTAAGCAGCCTAATTTTAATTTCATAGATTTAATAGTTGATCAAGTTCGTTCAAAATAGGAGCGTTTTCTTCAAATTTACGTGCGAATAATTTGTCAGACATGTTAATTTCAGGTAATCGAGACGAAGATAAGGAAATTGGATGAGAACTTTCTTTGTTCCATAGAATGAATCGTTTATTGTCATTAATTATTGTATCGATGATTTCATTATTTAAAAGAATCATTTGGAAAAACATTTCATCAGGGATTAATGATTCCTTGTGATACTTAATGAATTTTGGATTATCCAAAAGAAATTCCATGATACTCTTGATGGATTCATATGTTAAGCTCCACCATTGTGAGCCATAATACGGTTTCATATTATACGGAATCACTCTTTTCGGTGTTATTTTTTCATAAATCCAAAGAAGTGAATTCAGCATTTTCCCTTTAAAAGAGGAATTGTTAAGGTACTTTTTCGGTAAATAGGTGTGTCGCCTACCTTTTAAATTAACTGACCTATGTTGAATACGCTCAAAACCACCAAAGTTCAAACTTTTCACGGGGAAAGGTTCAAAAGCTATGAAGTTTTTCGATAAGTTCTCTTCAAAAAAATCATGGATGAATTGGTTGGATTTAATCGGATAATCCTGCCCACTGATTAAACTTATATGGCTGTAAGAATTAGTACTTGAAATGACTTCCTCTATAGAGTTAATAGTTCCTTGTACAAGTCCAAATCCTCCCCAATCTGCCTTTGTTCTTTTTTTTACAAAATGCACTTTAGAGTGCTCTGTTTTGATGAGATCAACAAATGGTGCTATTTCAACACGTAAATCAATATGGATGAAAAAATCAAAGAAAGGGGAGTCCATGATTGAAATCAATCGTCTAAGTTGATTTGGGCTTTTATGACTAAGAATTATAAAGGCCTGCTTCATTTAGTGTTTTTTAAAAGTTGAGCTAACATTTCAGAAAACGATGTACTACCGTTGCTATTCAAATGTACATTATCATTGAAATTATTCGAATCACTTGAAAGTGGAGTATTATGAAGGTCTAAAACGGTTACCAAAGGGGATGAGAATTCATTAAGGGTAGAAATGATTTCATTCTTATTCAAAATACTCTTTTGCCCTTTTTCAAAACATGGGGTGATAACAATAATTGGTTTGATGTTTTTTGCAATTGCCAATTTACAAATATCATCTATCTTTTTTACGATGCGTTGACTGATTTTTATGGTCTTTTTCTTTGGATTTTTCAGTGGAATTGGAATGGGGTGTAATGAATTAAATCCCTTTGTAGGAAAATACAATTTTTCGTCGGATGGAAATGGATTAGATTTAAGGTACTTAATGATGTGTTTGTCATAAAGCGTTAAATGCGAAAATGGAAACGGATTATTCAATAATTCCGGATTAATTTCATTAAATGTATTGACTATTCTTGGATTATCCAATTGGTGCACCCATAAGCTTGTTTGATAAAATTGATTGCGTTGAACTAATCCGCCATTTATGTCAAAGGCAATAATTAGTGTTTTACACTTTTTACTGTAGCTGAGAAACTCTTTTAACAATCCACTGTACTGATCAAGGTTTGTTCCATCAAGTCCCATATTCATTACAGAACACTTAAGATAGTCTGATAAAATTTTCGGATTTATATTGACGTAGGCAGTAGATGCGCCCCATATCATTATTTCATCGTCAATTTGATGATCAATTACAGCATTTATTTTACCAATTGTTCCCGTTTTTATCGATTTCAATTTTGTTTTAAGGAATGTTTCAATTGAAAAAAGCACGCCAGTTATAATGACAATAGTCACGATAAATTTTAATATGTTGCGCGTGTTTCTCATTAAAATTGAAAATAGATAAATTCGTTATTATCAAATACTCCCATTAAATAAATCATTATGACAGCGACTGTATATACTAATAATTTGAAACCATAATTTAATGAGTTGAAATTAAACCTTCTATTAAATAGAAATTCAATGATGAACAACAGGCTCACTAAAAAGTAGGATAGTAATAGGTCGATTGGATAAACTGAATTTTTCACCACCGGAACAAGATTCAGGCTGAGTTGTTTGATTGAATAAATTGAAATATCTGAAATGGAAGTAATGATTGAAATGGCATCTTGAATTGAATTGGCGCGAAAAAATATCCAACCAAAGCATACCACTGAAAAAGTTAAAATCCAACGTAAAAAAATGAGGATTGGATTTGAAGTACTTTTGAGTCTCAAGCTATATTCCATAATGAGAAAAATACCATGAATAGCTCCCCACGCAACGAAGGTCCAATTAGCTCCATGCCACAATCCACTTACGACGAATGTAATTAACAAGTTTCGGTAAACTTTTGTGCGGTTTCCACCTAAAGGGATGTATAAGTAATCCTTAAACCAAGTTGAAAGAGAGATATGCCACCTTCTCCAAAAGTCGCCAAGCGATAAAGCGTAATAAGGTGTTCGAAAGTTTTCCATTAAGCGAAAACCAAATAATTTTGACACCCCAATGGCAATTTTTGAATAGCCTGAAAAATCGCAATAAATTTGGAATGCAAATAGGATGGTAGCCATGACAAATGACAGTCCCTGGTATTCTGATTGGTTGTTGTAAATTTCGTTCACCACGACAGCTAAACGATCGGCAATTACTACTTTTTTGAATAATCCCCATAAAATATCCTGCATTCCTTCAACGAAGTTCGAATAATCAATTTTCCTCTTTATGGTGAATTGAGGAAGCAGGTTTGAAGCTCTTTCTATCGGTCCTGCAACCAATTGCGGGAAGAAACTTACAAATGCAAAAAATGCAATTGGATCCTTAGTTGGAGTGATTTGTCTTTTATAAATGTCAATTGTATAACTCAATGTTTGAAACGTATAAAAGCTAATTCCGACTGGCAGTATAATGTGGAGTGAATCATGTGATAAGGGATGTCCAAAAAAGCTAAACGCATCGTAAAAACTGTCTACAAAAAAATTGAAGTATTTGAAAAAGAAAAGTAGCCCTAAGTTGGTAACTAAACTCGCAACAAGCAGCAGTTTTCTTATTTTGGGGGTGTTGGCAATAGACAGTTGATGTCCAATTAAAAAGTCAATAATGGAGCTGAAAAATATTAGTGAAATAAACTTCCAATCCCACCAACCATAGAAAAAGTAACTTGCTGCAACTAGCAGAATGTTTTGCCATTTTATTTGATTGTTTCCGATGACCCAATAGATTACAAATACCACGGGTAGAAATAATGCAAAATCGACGGAATTGAATATCATTTATTGCTAGTTGGTTTTAGGTCTTTTTAAGCAATTATTGCTTCTCCGCTTGAATAATACATCTTCTTAAATATGGAGACTTGATTTCTTTGTCGTAATAGAACAAGATGTATCCATCTGTACTTTTTGTAGTATAATTGATGAGTTGAAGTCGCTTTGAAAGCTCTTCAAAGTCTTCTTGATGATGATATGAAGCAATGGCAATTCTAATTTGATTATCACTTTCTAAAAGCGCTTTCGCCCCATTTAGAACGGACATCTCACTGCCTTCAACGTCCATTTTTAAGAATATTGTTTTATTGACGACTTCTCCTTTGAAAAAATCATCTAGTGTAATGTGTTTTTCATCCGTTTTATCAGATACGAAAGCATTGACAATTTCAACTTTTTCACGCCAAGGTTCAAAAGTAGCGTTCAATGCTTCAATCCAGAATTCATTTGTTTCAAAAAGAATTAACCGATTTATCTTTTCAATTTGGTCAAGCGAATACATAGCATCTGCGCATCCTACATCTATCAAAATATCTTCTTTGACAATATCAAAACCGTTTTGATTATAGCAATGAGGAGATTCTAGATCCTGCTCAATAATTAAGCCCCAATAAAGCCTAGAGATTTTTGTGTTATTGAAGTTTCTTGGGAAAAACAATTTCTTTCCGTTGTGGAGAATGTACTTTAATTGTTTTTCGTTGTCAAATACAATTGGAGCATCCAAATTGGTGTACTTTTCTTCTAAATGATATGGAAAAGGGCTTGTGCCACCTTTTTTGTAAAACGACTTCAGTTCGTCAATTTCAGGAATTTCAGTATTGGCTGAATCGTTAACAAAATTATGTATGACTTGTTGAATGAATTTTTGCTCTTTTTTAGCATTTATTCGATTCAGAATACCGTAATATATATCTCCAGCTCTTGACATAGTATCTTTTTATGATTGACTAAATTACGGTTTTATTCCTTGAAGAAAAAATAGGACCTTCGTTTTAAAAGAACCATAATATTCAGACATATATTTCTTCTTGTTTTGGTTAATTATGGCAAGCTTTTCAGGTGATTCAGACTTGTTAAACTTACTCCCTCCCATTATATGTGTCACTTCAGCAGTTGGGAGGTAAAGGATTTTCTTATTCGTATACCTTCGCAATTGATAACACCATTCATTGTCTTCACCATACATGAAAAATTGATCCGATAATTTGTTCTTTGGAAAGGAGTTCAAGATTTCCTTCTTAAACATGAAAAATGTTCCCCAGATGCGATCACAAATCATTTCAGTTTTATGGTCGAAATAACCTCCAAGTAATCTCCGAGATCTCTTTTCTATACTCCATAATTTATGAATTCGTAAACGTTCAGTAAGGTTTAATGATATGGTATCAAAAGGACGGCATTGATGCTGAATATCACCGTTTGGGAATAACAGCTTACATGTGATAATTCCAATTTCATCCTCCTTTATCAATCTGTTGAAACATTCGGAAATGGCATCGTTAATCAGAATCGTATCACTATTTAATAAAAGAATTACACTACCCTCAGAATTTTCAATTCCTAGGTTGTTCCCTTTTGAAAAGCCAAGATTTACGTCACTTTTTACAAGGTTGATTTGAGGAAATCGAATTAAAAAATTATCAGGATTACAATTGCTCGAAGCGTTGTCCACAACTATTATCTCGTAGTTAGTGTTTTTGGTCTTGTCTATAACTGATTGAATACAATCACAGGTCATTTCAAAAGTATTGTAATTTAAAATGATGATTGAAATGAGATTGGTTTTCTCAGCAACTGTCATTTTTTTTCTAAAGGTTTTGTCGCGACTAACATATACCCTAATGGAAAGGAATCTAATCTAAATGCTTCCCTTTTCTTGTAGTATCTTGTTTTCTTAATCCATTTGGAGAATCGAATTAATAGTCTAAGACTAAATTTTCGTTTTATGAAAAATTTATTGATTAAGTCAAACCCGATATCAAAAAAACCACCGTATGGCTTCAAATACGTCACTTCAAGCCCGCTATCAATAGCCATTTGACGTAAGGAGAATTCTGTGTATCGATGGTAATCATGCGGTTCACTATGAATCCAATAATAAAATGGAACGAATACAACTAAGTTACCACCTGGATTCAATACGCCAGCCAGTTCCTTTAAAAGCAATTTAGGTTCATAAATATGTTCTAATACATCAGCCAGAAGGATAGAATCAAATTTTTGATTGGTGAATGTAAGCGGTTGATTTAAATCCATGGTATAATCCAGGTAATCATGTTTTTTATCCGTTACTTCCCAATCCACGCATGTTACCGAGTTCACAACATCTTTGTAAATAATGTAGTACGGTGCTTGTCCACTTCCGCAATCAAGCATGTCACCTTTTAAATATTCTTGCATCGTTTGAACGTATGCGGGTAATATTGTTTCTCCAATATACAGAGATGCTAAAGAATAATATTTCGGATCAATTTTGAACTGGCCTTTTTCAGTAATTACTCGTGAAGGCTTCCAAGATTCTTCATTTTTCATAAGGTAGCTCAGTGTAAAATTTAGCGTAATTTGAATTGAAATCAAATCGATTTCTAGCAAATGTAACAATATTCTCTCTGTTGAGTTTTTTATCTAATTGAAGAGATAACTTTTTAGCTATTTCATCCATGCTATCATCTAGTTCAAACATTGCACCTGTTTCTTCGTTGATAAGGTCTGGAATGCCACATACGTTTCCAGCAAAAATAGGTATGCCATGGGCAATTGCTTCCATCATAGAAATCGGCAATCCTTCTGATTTACTTAAAGAAAGAAACAAGTCGACATTCTGAGTCTTTAAAAAATCTAAGACCTCTAAATTGGGCACAAAACCTTTGAATTCGGCTTTCACATTGCTAGGTAAGCCTTCTATATTTTCAATAACTGCATCATCCATGGGCCCGCTTCCAAAATGCACCCACTTGATATTTTTATTTAATTTGGTTAGAACTTCAGGTACTAGATCCACACGTTTAAAATCTCTTGTATTCGAGGCTGATACAATCAAAAACGAATCCTTTTTGGGAACTTCTGAATGAATTCTTTCAGGGATTTCGATTCCTAAATAACTTAATTTTATTTTATCTCTTAAATGAGGTTTTACTTTATTTTGGAAGTATTCTTTTCCGTGTAAAGCAACCGTATAAACCGAGTTCAGTTGGTTTATTTTGAAGCTGCGAAAAGGTACTTTTCCATTTCTCCCCCAAGATTCGTCATATAAATCGAAACGATGGGAGCGGCTGATAACGGTATTGATGACTTTTTGTTTTTTGAGATAGGCTAGTGCAATGGTGGCGTTTTCGAACCAATAATCGTAATAAAAGGCATCTTGTAAGTTGTTTTTGACAATAAAAATGCGCAACTCTTTTGCCCAAGTTAAATTGCGCAATAAAATGGAGAAATAGCTTTTGAAATTTATTAAGTAACTTTTAAAATTACCCTTTTTAAAAGTCTCAATTGTGTATAAGTATATTGCCGTACATAGAATGTTAATTGTCGGTTTACGCCAATTTTCCTTTGTTCTTTCAAGTAGATCAACAAGTGTGACATTTCCTGGAAGATTTTTTGGACCATCCTTTTCACTATAATTTGTAGGGAAATAGTAGATTAAATCAAATTGTTCAGCCATAAAAGGAAACTCATTTTTTAATGTAGTTTCATAAGGATAATCCGAACTAAAAAACACACAAACCCTCTTGTTTTTGGTATTTTTTTCTGACATTCTATTTACTTTTTCTTTTCGCTAGTTCAAATTGAATTTTTTCTTTGACTCTGCTTGCAAAAGATTTATTTACTGTAATGTTAGTAAAGTTAGAGTACTTACTTTCTTTTTGTAATTCAATAAATTGATATTCGCCTTCATTTAACCAAACAGAATAGATTTCAAGAAAAGTAATATGCAGTCCCGTATTTTTTAGGTTCTCAATTACGATTGGCAAATGAACTGATAAATCTATTATTTGCATAGGCCTGTCTAGAGCTCTCCACCAATCTGAATGATAAGGATTCGGAATATGAATTAGTACTTTTCCCCCTTCTTTTAAAAGATTATTTAGTCGATTGAATAAGGCATTGTGAAACTCAAAAGGAATATGCTCAAGAACATCTGGTAGTACGATAAAATCGAATAGTTCACCTTTAAAGTCATACTCGACCGCATTACCATCAATTAAAGTTAGATTGGAATAGTGGCCTAGTTTTTTTTTCGCGGTAACAATGCTTTCATCGCTGATATCAATCGCGGTCAATTTTCCTTGAGATAATTCTGGAATTAATAAGCTTGTTAAAGTCCCAATTCCACAACCGATTTCAAGTACATTATGATTTGATTTTAATCCTCTCTCTAAAGACCTTTTTACGATTGATTTGTGTCTTTCATTTACTCCAAACTCCTCTTGACGTGCTACAAATTTATTATAGTACTCAATCAATTCCTTTTCGTCTTGCTTTGAATTGTTTTTTTGCATCGTTTATGTTTTCGGGCGTTAAGATAAAAAGATTTTTACTAGGAAGTGCTCCAACGATTAAAAGTGCAATGTAAATAAAAAAGAAAATGCCCAAAAAGGTGATCGATGTAGAGACTGCAGCCCCTTCAATTCCGAAGTTTTTAATTAGAATAAAATTAAACGCCAAAGTACATAGGAAACCTGTTACTGTGGCCCATAGGATTGTATTAATTCTTCCCTCTGCAAAAAGGTAGGTAGTAAAAATCTTTGTTTGACACGAAAACAAGGTGGGAATCAGAATTATTTGAAATGGAATTGTAGAGTGATAAAATTCTGAGCCATATAAAAGTGGAATTAAAAAAGGAGCTATGATTAAACCAACAAATGACATTAGCATTAATACTGAAAAATGAGCCCTTGAGAACGATACAAATGTTGAATGCCTTTTGTCTTGTTCTTCGGAGCATAAAACCGGAAAAAGCACTTGAGCTAATGGATTTGATACAAAAGTTAACATTTGAGTAAGCCCAAACGCCAATGAGAAATAACCCACTTGTTCATTATCTAAGTAATAAACTAAAATCCAAAGAACTAACCGATAATTAAAGAAATTGATAATACCCGATAGATGCCCTAATCCCATGAAGGTAAAAAATGGCTTTACATCCTGAGCCCAACTTAGTTTGAATGAGTAATTATAGGAGTGTTCTTTTATGTAATGATAGTGCCATTGCATGACGTTTATTAGAATGATTACAAGGCCAATAAAAAGTACATCGTATAAGCCGATAAGGTAAAATTCAGTATAGTGCAACGTAAAGGCAATCCCGTAAATTAAAACGTTTAAAATACTATTAACTAGCATTACGCGATTTATGACTTTGAACTTCTTAGCTCCTTGAAAATAAGCGGAGTACACTGTGTTAATCTGATTCATTAGGATGTAAAGAACAAACAATAGAATAAATGGGAGTGTCAAATTTTCTTCAGGAAATAATAGGTCAGCGAAGGGGAGGTTGATCCAAAAAAGTAGGATAAGTATGGAGCCAATAATTGTAATGAGTGAAAACAAAAATGTGATCCCCAATACCTTTTCCTCTGTTAACTTTTTGTTTGCTATATAATAAGTTATTGTGGTGCTGATACTAAAACCTAATAAGGTTGTAAATAAACTTAAGTCAGCATGAAAAATAGCATATAAACCTCTTCCTTCGGCGCCAATCATTCGGGTAATAAAAATACCTGCAATTATTCCGAAAATTTGTGTCGGAATTTGAACTAGAAAGGTATAAAACGCACTTTTTGATGTTGAACTCATACTTCTAGCTCCTTAGGATGGTCTTCGCTATTTTGATTGGCAATATCTATTGTTAGCAATATGACGAAAAATGGTAATAATGGAGCTCTCAGTCTAACCAGTACACCGTATAAAATTGAAGTCATTCCAGTCATAAATGCTATAATCAAAACAAATATGAAGCAAAATATTAAAAATTCATGTGATCGAATATAGTTCCATTTCTGCAGAAATTTCCGCCTAAAAAAGACAAAAGTTAAATATAAAAAAATCAAACTTTCAATTCCATTTAATATAAGAGTCGGACTTAATGCCTCCCAAATAAATGGTCGGTAAATACCAGTTATAATGACAAGAGGCATTATTTTCAAAATTCCCGTAGGCGTGAATTCAACATCTCCAAGATCATATTTTTTACTTCCATAGATTGTATTCTTTTTAAAGTCATTTTGAATTAATGCAGCTTCTTTTAACGAATCATTCGATTCAACTAGGTCATCCTCTGTTTCAATAATTAAAGTGTTACCGATTACTAAAATTCCGGCAAGAATTATGGCAGTTCGTCCTGCAACGACTGCAATGTTTCCTCCTCCAATAATTCTAATTAATCGAGCACTAATAGCGAAAAAAGCGGGAATTAGAATAGCGAATAAAATGTGAATCCGTATGTGGTAAATAATAAACATGTTGATAATAAGTATAACAACATTTATGGTCGTTGTTTTTTGATTGGGAGATAAAATCTTAAACAAGTGATAAACTAAATAAACAGAAGATATAAAGACCACAGAATCCTTGGATACTCCAGAGCACCAAAAATTAACTGATGGAAGAAAAAGTATACCAAATACTAGTAGTTTTTCTTTACTAAAGTCGTATGCGCGAACAAGTTTAAATAATAGCCAAGAGGCATGCGCGGTAAAAGTGGATATAATAATCGTCATCGCGAAGTAACTCTTCAATGTGAAAAACGAAAAGATTGAAATTATTTTAGAAATAAAAAAGGCCTCTGGTTCACGATAAATCCAGCCAGGAGGATATCCAGTTATCGAATCATAATAAAGTTGACGTTTAAAAATGTCAGGCGCTGAAAAAATTTGATCGAAATAATGTTCTGGTGATTTGAAGAACAAATTATTCATGCAAACCGCACCGTCATAGTATGCTATTGTATCTCCTCCTCCGTATACAAAAATATAAACTAGACCGAATGAAATGCCAAAAAACATTTTTGCTAAAATATTCGGCATGTAATATTTGTATTCGGGTAAGTTATTTCTTGAACTTCTAATGATTAACGCCCCAACAAGGATGATTATAGCCCAAAAAAATGCTGGAAAAATTTCGAGTAATGAAAAGCTATCGGATCCCAAATTGCGCTGTTTGTTTTTACGAATGTAATAAATAAAAATCAGTTAGTCTTTAGGATTCCTGCGGTACTTAAGAGTGTCTTTAATTTGTGTTAAATCCTTTTTATTCAGAAAAAAAAGATTGTATGAAGGCAGCTTTACGTGAATTGCCATTGAAATATAAACAACAATAAAAGTTGTAATAAACGAAATAGAAGAGGCAATCGCGGCACCTTCTATACCAAATGAAGGGATTAAAATAAAGTTTAACAGTAAGGTAACAACAAGTCCGGCGATTGAAGAATATAAGTATAGCTTAACCTTGTTTTCAGCAAAAAGAATGCCTGTAAATATTTTCGTTTGACAAGCGAAAATAGAAGGGATGAACATAATTTGCAATGGAATAATTGAAGAGTAAAAATCTGAACCATACACTTTTGTCAAAATAAACGGAGTAACAAATACACCAGCCAAAGAAATAATTAGAAGAATGGAGAAATGAGCACGGCAAAAAAGAATGTAGGTTTTTATATGTTTTTTTGCATCGTCCGACCAGATAAAAGGAAACAACACCTGGGATAATGGGTTTGAAAGCATTGTAAGCAATTGTGTGATTCCAAAGGCAAGTGCAAATAAACCAACATAATCACTACTTAGGTAATACGCTATAATCCATAAAACCAATCGGTTATTGAAAAATGTAACAATATTTGAAAGATGATCAAGCCCCATGAATCGAATAAAGGGTTTAATGTCATCCTTCCAGTTGAATTTCAATGAGAATTCATAGGTGTAATACTTTTTGAAGTGGTAATGCCAATGTGAAAAATTAAGGATCATTACAATTAATGCTGCTAATAAAACTTCATTAATTCCAATTGGATAGGCGTCGAAATAGTAGACCAAAAATAAAATACTGTATATGCCGAAATTCAAAAAACTATTTACGAGCAATACACGATTTACGATACCAAAGCGCTGTTCTCCTTGAAAAAAGGAAGCGTACAGAATATCAATATGATTAATAACTACAAAACCACAAAAAATTAAAATAAATGACACGTTTATATGTTCTTCTGGAATAAAAACTTGCGCAATTGGAAGGTTGAGCCAAATAAGTAATACAATAAAACTGAGTAAAATGGTCACAAGTGAAAAAAGCAAACTAATACCAATGGTTTTTTCACGAGCAATTTTTTTATTTGCTATATAAAAGGTAATTGCAGTACCAACACTAAATCCTAAAATAGTAGAAAGCAGCGATATGTCAGCAAAAAATAGAGCGTAAACGCCTCTACCTTCAGGCCCTAAAATCCGAGTAATAAATACCCCTGCAATGACTCCAAAAATTTGAGCTGGAATTTGCGTTAGAATAGTGTAAATCGCACTTTTCGAGATGGATTTCATGCTGCGAGTTGGTCAATTAAAAAGGCTAAAATAATCAAATGTTTAATATAAAAGGAGAACTTTTTATTCATGATGATAGGGTTCGCCTTTAAGGATTGTAAATGCTCGGTAAACTTGTTCTAGGAAAAATAATCGAACCATTTGATGTGAAAACGTCATTTTTGAAAGACTAATTTTGTCATTTGCTAAGGCATAAATTTCATCTGAAAAACCATATGCCCCCCCTACGATGAAGATTAAGTTTTTTCCTCCAGAATTGAATTTTTTCTGTAAGTATTGCGCAAATTTAATAGATGAAAAATTAATACCATTTTCATCTAAAAGTATAATAGTGTCAGATGGTTGCAGGTGCTTCATTATCAAGTCACCTTCTGTTTTTTTAATTTGATCCTTACTAAGATTTTTGGCGTTTTTAATTTCGGGGATTTCTATTTTCTCAACGCTATTGTAATGATTTAAGCGCTGTATGTATTCTTTCTCTCCTTCGATTAAGTAGTTATTTATTGTTTTTCCGACACAAATCAATTTCACTTTCATAGAAGCGAAATTAATCAAAATATTGTTTTTCTATTTCTTGTCTTTGTGCCTTCGTGGTACAAATACTTGTAAATTTTACCGCTAAGAAAAAGGCAAGGACAATTAGAGTATAAAAAGGTAAGCCCACGAAGTGGGAAACATCCATGAAATGGATGTCTTTGCGTTCTTAAACTTTCGGTAACGGGTTTTCTTGATCTTTGTGCCTTCGTGGTAAAAAAACAACAAGCTATTTGGTGTGTTTATACCCGCGTAGTTTTGCGTTACAGCCAAACATTTAACTTTTATTGTATTTCGGCACTAATTTTGTAACTTTCGTTCGAAATTAGAGATTAAATCATGAGTTTTATATATGCTGCACTTGCTTCTTTGCTTTTTTCCTTGGGAATCCTTGGAGACGTTCCATATGCATCTATCGACAGTGCATTCGAATCGAATAACCCAAGTGCTATTGTAGCTTTAGGGAAATCAAAAATATTGATTAATGTTCTAGGAAAGGAAGGAGTGTATAGTCAGTCTCAAGCAGGCTTGGTTTTAAAGGACTTTTTTACTCGTAAACCTGGTTCAGATTTTAATTTCTACTTTAAAGGTAAGGAAACTGCTGATGGTACCTTTGCAATCGGCAATTATATTAGTCGAGGAGAGAAATTCAGAGTAACCATTCATTTTAAAACGGAAGGCGATCAATATAAAATCGAAAGTCTCCGAATAGAAGAAGACTAAAACTTCTCGGTTCAAAAAAAAACGACACCAATTACTTAATGGATTTATATTTCAATTCAATTTTTGAGTCAACTTTAACTTACAATTTTAATTTTGCACTATGATTGACGAAATAATAAAAAATGCACTCATTGAAGATATAGGTGACGGTGATCATTCTTCTCTGTCTTGTGTGCCTGAGAATGGAATTGGAACGGCTAAACTAATCGTCAAAGGTGAAGGTGTTATTGCAGGAATTGAATTAGCTGAGCGTATTTTTAATATGTACGATAAAAATTTAATTTTCAAATCGCTTGTGAAAGATGGAAGTAAGGTGAAATTTGGAGATATCGCATTTGAGGTTTCTGGAAGCTCACGTTCAATTTTAGTAACGGAGCGGTTGGTATTAAATTTTATGCAACGAATGAGCGGTATAGCTTCAGAGACTGCAAAGATGATTAAACTCGTTGAAGGAACAGGAGTAAAACTTTTAGATACGCGTAAAACGACCCCTGGAATTCGTTACATGGAAAAGTGGGCAGTAAGAATAGGTGGGGGGTACAATCATAGATTTGCGCTATATGATATGATTATGTTGAAAGACAATCATGTTGATTATGCTGGGGGAATAAAACCAGCTATTGAGAAGTCAAATCAATATCTTAAATCTACCGGAAGAGATTTGAAAATCGAAATTGAAGTTCGAAATGAGAGCGAATTAAAAGAGGTTTTAGAAATTGGGATGGTGGATCGAATAATGCTTGACAATTTTACTCCTGCGCAAATTAAAGCAGTGATTAAATCTATCCCAGAGGAAATTGAAACAGAGGCATCAGGAGGAATCACAAGTGAAACAATTCGAAGTTTTGCAGAAACAGGAGTTGATTACATTTCGGTAGGAGCATTAACACACAGCTTCAAAAGTATGGACATGTCCCTTAAAGCTAAATTCGATTAATCATTCAAATCATCGAGCAAATCTGAATTGTTTTTTTTATCTTGTATTAGTTGCTCTGGCAGAAAAAAGGATATACCTAGAATTGCCATTCCGCCAATTACAATGTAATAGCCATATTGCCAATGCATTAAAAGGAAGATGAGTCCAACGAAAACGATTAGGCTACCAGCCCAATAGAAAAAACTAAAAATATTGCCGTTTTTGCCAGATTGAAAACTCAGTAGATTAAGAAAAAGGCCTATTGCGCCAGTGATAATAAAAATGATTTTGGCAGTTGGAATTGATATGTAGCTTCTGCCGTTGCCTGTAAACAATACTATTGCCATTAAAAACGCAATACCAAAAGCAATTCCAGCAATTTTTTTCAAATCCATATGTCAATGTAATGAAATTAATTGAGCTTCGACTATTTTCGATTTGATTCCTTTTGGTAGGAATGGATATCTAATAAGAAGTCAATATCCTCTTCAATTTTATTACCGATAACAATAACATTGGCACCAGCGTTCGAAAGTTCAGTTATTTGTTTTTTTGTTTTTATTCCTCCTCCAATAATAATTGGAGAATTTAAAAGTGTCAATTCTTTTACTGTTTCTGGCAGTACAGATTGGAGCGCTCCACTTCCAGCATCCAAATACAATAATTTCTTTCCTTGCAGTATACCTGCCTTTGCTGTATTTGTTATAATTGAAAGTTTATCATTCGGTATTGGTGTTGTTTGACTCACATAAGCTACTGAGGACTTTGTACCGCCGTCAATCAATATATAAGCAGTAGGAATAACTTCAATATCCATATCGTAAACTTCATTGGCTGACTGAACATGATGCCCAATTAAATAATCAGGGTTTCTACCTGAGATTAAACTTAAATAGAGCAATGCGTCTGCCTCTTTTGATATTTGATGAGAAGCACCAGGAAAAATAACAACTGGAATTGAACTGTTCTGTTTTAAAAATGATACAACAGATATAAAATCTTCCCTTGACACAGTGCTTCCCCCAACAAAAAAATAATCGACTTTAGCAAATTGGGCCTTTTCAATTAAATTCTTGAGATGAGTTGGATTTTTAGATTTCTCGGGATCTATGAGAATTGCAATTTGACCAGGTCGTTTTGCGAAGCTATTTAATATAACGGTAGTGGAGTTCAATATTTCAGGCTTTTGCATTATATATTATATAGTATCCAAAGATATCAAAATATTTTAATCCATCATTTAAGAAGCAGTTTACCTATAGAATCCTAAGTGTAGTAAAGGTCGGATTACCGTTTTTGGTGTAGACGTGTATATTTATTTTATAAATTGATAGATTTTGACATTCCTAAGTTGCTTGATTGTTATATATTTGTTAATGGATGTTAATATAAAATCAATTTAATTTTTTTTAACATGCCTGGATGAATGTGATTTTTACTATATTTACCCGCTTTAAAAGCAACAAAGTTTAAAATTAAACAAACTGCACTTATGTTACTAAAACTAAACTTGTTATTGGTAAGCGTTTTGCTTACAGTGTCTTATGGCTTCTCGCAAGCCAATTTAGGTACCATTAAAGGTACTGTTACGGACAGCGATACAAAACAACCAATTCCATTTTCTCAGGTCATTTTAAGATCTGGTGAATCTATTAAAGGAGGTGCTAACACCGATTTTGATGGAAATTTTCAAATTAGCTCGATTGAACCGGGTGAATATGATGTTGAAGTTAGAAATCCTACAGAAGGATACCAGCCTTTATCATTAGAAGGTGTAATTGTAAGTTCTGGAAAGATTACTTTCTTGTACGATTTGAAAATAGGTAAAGCAAAAGACGTATTAGATATTGAGGAGGTAAAAGTTGTAGCCTACAAAGTTCCATTGATTGATAGAGATGGTGGTGCTTCTGGAGCAACAGTTACTAGAGAGGATATTGCTCGTTTACCTGTACGTTCCGCGGCTGGTGTTGCTGGTACTGTGGGAGGGGTTAATTCAAATGAAAGTTCTGGAGCAATCAGTGTTCGTGGAGCTAGATCTGATGGTACTTACTTCTATATTGATGGTATTAAAGTACGTGGATCATCGAATTTACCAAAATCTGCAATTGAAGAGGTTACCGTTATTACTGGTGGTTTACCTGCTAACTATGGTGATGCGACAGGTGGTATTATCTCTGTAACAACGAGAGGTCCTTCTGCTAAATACTTTGGTTCTATTGAGGGTGTAACTTCTGGAATGTACTTGAACGGTAAAGATGAAGATGGATACGACGGTAAAGTATACGGGTTGGATAAATTTGGATATAATCTTGTTGAGGGAATGTTTTCTGGGCCACTTTGGATGCAAAAAGATTCTACAGGAAAGAAAATTAAGCCAAGGTTAGGTTTCTTAGTTTCTGCAAACTACACTGATCAAGTTGATAGTCGTCCTTTAGCTGACGGAAGTTATAGAATTAAAAAAGAAAGTCGTGATGCTTTATTAGCAGAGCCTTTGAGAAGAATCGGTGATCAAACAATTTACAACTCTTCATTTTTAAGAGAAGATGATTTTGAAAAAGTAGATTGGAGAATGAATGCAAGAACACATGTTTTATCAGCTCAAGGTAAGATTGATGTGAACACCGGGCCTTCTGTTAACTTGTCTTTTGGTGGGTCATTAAATTATGGATGGGGAAATAACTACTCTTATGCAGGGTCGTTGATGAATTTCATGAATCCTGGAGCTTATAAGTCATTAGACTGGAGAGTTTTTGGTAGATTAACGCAACGTTTCACAAATACTGAAGAAGGAAATAGCTCGAAAATTAAAAGTGCATACTATACTTTAATGGTCGATTACTCGAAAACGAAGGATGACGCATACGATCCAAACCACCAATATAACATATTCAATTATGGACATGTTGGTAAGTTTGATCTTACACGAGAAAGAACATATCAAAACAACGCTTCATTAAATGCAAATGAGCAAACAGCTAAACCTGCTATTGTAAGAGTAGACTTTACACCTTCTGAAACTAATCCTGATTTAGCTGCGCAAACTGCTCAGTACTTTTCATTGTATGATTATGCTAGTTCTTGGCAAGCTGAACAAAATTATAGAAATCTTGATCAAGTGATTCAAGGAAATGGATTGAGAAATGGTGATGCACCGCAATCAGTTTATGGAATATGGAATAACATTGGTACACCTTACAACTTTTTCGGAAAAGGTGAAACAGACCAGATTCGTGTTTCAGGTGCTGGTGCAGTGAATATTGGTGATCACTCTATCTCTTTAGGATTTGAGTACGAACAAAGATATGATCGTGGATGGTCAGCTGGAGACAATGGGCCAATCAGTATTTGGACAATGGCAAGACAATTGACTAACTCACACATTGATAATATTGATAAAAATCAAGCTACTGTATTTGATTCAGGTGGTATGTATATCAAGTATGAGCAATTGAACACTGGTTATGCTTACACAAGTGGAACTGGGCAATACGGTGGACAACAAAATAACGACAATCAATCATTTTTTGATTACAACTTAAGAAAGTATCTTCAAGAGAATGGAATGATTTCTTCTGGTGTTGCTGATAATGAGTTTTTGAATATCGATCAATATGATCCAAATATCTTTAGTTTAGATATGTTCTCTCCTGATGAGTTATTAAACAGTGGTAGTTCTTATGTTTCTTATTACGGTTATGATCACACTGGTAAAAAAGTGAAGGGTCAAACAGATATCAATAATTACTTCACTGATTTTGATGAAAACGGAAATTACAAGCGTTTTGTTGGAGCATTTCAGCCGACATATATTGCTGGTTATGTAATGGATAAATTCTCATTCCGTGATATCGTATTTAACGTCGGTGTTAGGGTGGATGTTTTTGATGCGAATCAACCAGTATTGAAAGATCCATATTTAATTTACAATGCAAAAACAGTTAGAGAAGCAAATCAAGATCTAGCAAACGACCCTTCTAAAACATGGATTGATGGAATTCCATCATCGATGGGTGAAGATTACATTGTATATGTAAATGACGAGTTTGATCCAAGTGCTATTACTGGATATAGAAATGGAGATACATGGTACGACGCAAATGGTGCGGAGGTAGCGGATCCAAAAGTGGTAGAAGGTCCTAATGGTATTATGCCATACCTTCAGAATCCAGGTCAATCTACGCCGACTGCAGATGCCTTTGAGGATTATAAAGCACAAATTAATGTGATGCCTCGTATTTCGTTCTCATTCCCAATTTCGGATGAAGCGTCTTTCTTTGCTCACTATGATATCTTAACAAAACGTCCAACTAGTGGAACTCGTTTTGATCCTTATCAGTACCAACACATTCAAAATAGAAGTAATGTTGTAAATAACTCAAACTTGAAACCAGAAAAAACAATCGATTACGAATTAGGTTTCCAGCAAGTAGTTACAAAGACATCTTCTTTGAAGATTTCAGCATTCTATAGAGAGCAGAGAGATAACGTTCAGTTGATCAACGTAACGGGGGCTTATCCAAGACAATATAGAACATACGGAAATAGAGATTTTGGAACGGTAAAAGGTGTTACAATTTCTTATGACTTAAGAAGAACAGGTAATATTAGAATGACAGCTAACTATACATTACAGTTTGCTGACGGTACAGGATCTGATGCAACATCATCTTCGGGTATCATCAATGCTGGATTACCTAACTTAAGAACAATCGTACCTTACGATTTCGATCAGAGACATGCATTTGCAATTACTTTTGACTATCGTTATGGTGAAGGAGCAGATTACAATGGGCCATCAATTAAAGGGGTAAACATTTTTGAAAATATGGGATTGAACATTGTTTCTAACATCAATTCAGGTTCACCATACTCAGTTCAAGAAAACATTACTAATGCTGCTGCGTTATCTCCTAATGCTGCTGGTTTAGATGGAACAACAAATGGTTCTAGATTGCCATGGGCATATCGATTAGATCTTCAGTTGGATAGAACATTTAACTTGAATCTTGGAAAAGGAGATAAGAAAAGAGCTACGTTCTTAAATGTTTACTTACGTGTAACAAATTTATTGAACAAGTTTAATGTTTTAGGAGTTTATAGAGCGACTGGTAACGCGAATGATGATGGATTCTTAGAAGCTGCTGAAAGTCAGTTGTCTATCCAAAATCAGGCGGATGAAGAAGCATTTAGAAATTACTATTCAATGAAGGTAGATAACCCTTTCAATATTAGTTCTCCAAGAACTATTCGTTTAGGTGTTAAATTCGATTTTTAAATCTCATAATTAGAAAAGTATTATGAAAAAACAAATAATAAATATCGTACTTGGAGCAACAGCAATGTTGTTGACCAATAGTGCACTAGCTTACTTCGGACCTAATAATGGGCCATCAGGGGGTAAGGCAAGTGGTGTTACTGAAAAAGGAGCCAACTGTACTCCTGCTACAGCAAAATTAACGATGTCATTCAATGATGTAAGTGCGTTAATTGAGCAAGGTGGTAGTATGTTCCAAAATCGTTCAACTGGTGTAGCCGCATACGAAGTTCCAAAAGGAAGTAACTTGAAAGTTATTTATGCCGGTGCTTTATGGATGGGTGGTAAAGATATCAATGGTCAGTTGAAATTAGCTGCTGTTCTTTTTAGAACTGGTGGTAATGATTTTTGGCCGGGACCGTTATCCGCAACTGCAGGAACAGGAAACTATGATCCTACAAGTCCTGTTGGTTCTGATGCGATTCGTGACTTTGGTGCTGCGACAATTGATGCTGATAGATGCCAGTATTATGACAAATTTTATACGATTAGAAAATCAGAGGTAATCGCATACAATTCATGGTGGGAATGTGATAATGGTATTCTTCCAGCTCAAGATTGTGGAGATGTTGTTAAGCCTTCTAATGAGATAATCAATAGAATTTATGCATGGCCTGCTCATGGTGATGTAACTAGAGGAGAAGATTATTTCTTAGCTCCTTTCTACGATAATCCACTTGGTGCATCTGGAATTGACGGGGCTTATCGTCCAGAAGATGGAGATACTCCATGGTACGATGATATTTTAGGTAGAGATGATATCGAATGTGGTATTGATCGTAGAATTTCTTTGTTTGGTGATGAAACGCACTGGTGGGTTTTTAATGATAATGGAAATATTCACGGTGAATCGAATGGTGATCCGATTGGTATGGAGATTAGAGCTCAAGCATTTGCTTTCGCTACGAGTGATGATGTGAATAGAATGACATTCTATAACTATGAAATGATTAACAAAGGAACTCAAACGTTATTTGACACCTATTTTTCTCAATACATCGATGCAGATGTTGGAGGTTATGATGATGATTTTGTTGGTTGTGATGTTTCTAGAGGATTAGGTTATGCTTATAATGGTGATAACTTGGATGAAACTTCAGGTGGTAACTTAGGTTATGGTGAAAATCCACCAGCTGTTGGTGTCGATTTCTTTGAAGGACCGTATTTAGATTCAGATGGACGTGATAACATAGGACCATACTATGACGCGGCGAATGATGTAGAAGTTGTGCCTACAGTTCTTGATGCAATTGCTGATGATGGAATTGTTTATAAAGGAATTGGTTTAGGTTATTCTGATGGAATAATTGACAACGAGCGTTTTGGGATGAGAAGATTTACGTATTTTACTGGTCAAGGAGCAGTATATCCTTATTCAGATCCAGGTAATGCGAATGAATTTTATAACTTCATGAGTGGTTCTTGGGCAAATGGTTCGGAAATGGTTTATGGAGGAGCAGGTTATGCTGGTTCACCTGGCGGGACTGGTACGCCTTCAGATTATTTATTCCCTGGAGATTCAGATCCATTAGATTGGGCTACTCAAGGTACTCCGATGGCAGGTGCATTTCCAAACGGTTGGAGTGAAGCAGATAATGATGGAGCTGGTTCAGCAAATTCACCTGGAGATAGACGTTTCGTTCAATCTGCTGGTCCATTTACATTGACTCCTGGAGCAATTAATAACATTACAGTTGGTATTGTTTTCGGAAGAAGTAATGCAGGTGGTTTGTTGGCATCAGTAGACGCTATGAAACGTGCGGATACGAAAGCTCAAGCTTTATTTGATGCTTGTTTTAGAATTTTAGAGCCGCCTTACGCTCCTAAATTGACTATTCAAGAATTGGAAAATGAGTTGATTTTATCTTTGGATAATCCAGGTTCATCAAATAATCGTGACGAGTCTTATTATGAAGAGGATAAAGTAAATATTACAGATCCTTTGTTAGATAGATTCTATACGTTTGAAGGATATCAAATTTACCAATTGAAAAATGATGAAACTTCAATTGCTGACATTCAAGATGATACAAAAGCACAACTTGTTGCGCAATGTGATATTAAAAATGATATTATTGATTTGTACAATTTTGAATTTGATGAAGAATTAGGTTTTTCAATTGGTTCCAAAAAAGTTGATGCTGCTAATAACGGTATTCAACATACCTTCCAAATTACTGAAGATAAATTTGCTCAAGGAACAAGAACACTAGTAAATCATAAAACGTATTACTATGTTGCTGTGGCATATGCGCACAACGAGTATAAAAAATACGATCCAAATGATCCTCTAGCTTTAGATGGTCAAAGGATGCCTTATATTTCATCTCGTTTAGGTCATGATGGTGGATCAATTAGATCGGTATCAGCAATTCCGCACAACCCGTCGCCTGAGGCACAGGGAACTGTATCAAGTCTTGTATACGGATCTGGACCTCAAATTAAGCGTTTGGATGGTTACGGTAATGGAAATAGAGTTATCAACTTGACAACTGCTTCAAAAACTGCAATTATTCAAAATGGTTTTATTGAGAACCCAGTTTACGATTATGGTGCTGGTCCAATTAACGTTAAAGTTATTGATCCTTTAAATGTTGTTGGTGGACACTTCGTATGTAAGTTTAAAGATTATAATCCTTCGTCATCTAATGGTGCAGATACTGCCTTATGGGTGATTGAGCGTTACGATTCAGAAGGTGGTAACCTTATAGGGTCTGTTAGCTCTGATAGAACGATTGCTATTAATAACGAACAATTAATTCCAGAATGGGGAGTTTCTGTTCAAATTAATCAAGAGAAATACTTTGTTCCAGACGGTTCACCAAGTGGTGGTATCGAAATTAGATCAACGAACTTGTTGTCACAATCAATTTCGTATGTGGATAGCACGAAGCAATGGTTAGGTGTAGTTCCAGATAATGATCTTTACTATCCAACGAACTGGATTCGTTCAGGTACGTATGAGCCAAATACTGATGCAACAACTGGGGATTGTTTACCAGATGGTCCAGATTACTTGAATCCATGTGAGTACGCAGATGAAGTAGGGTATGATAATGATAAGCAATGGGCAAAAATTCTAGGTGGTGGAATTGCACCTCATAGAGTTGTAGGTTACCAATCTAGTTTCATGCCGTTGGCTTACTTTAATTACCCTGGTCCAGCTGCAGCGCGTAAGAATGCTTCAATTAGTTTCTTACCGAGTGTTGATATCGTAATTACTGCTGACAAGTCAAAATGGACAAGATGTCCAGTTATTGAACTTGGAAGAGAACCAGCATTGAATATTGGAAATTGTGCTCCTGGTGCAATGAGAAAAAGCCAAAGTGTTGGTAAAGACGGTAATCCAGATGGTACTGGTACTGGAATGGGTTGGTTCCCAGGATATGCTATAGATGTTGAATCTGGTGCTCGTTTATACATGGCATTCGGTGAAAATTCATTCTTGATTTCTGATCACGGTGGAGATATGTTATGGAACCCTACAGATAGAATTGTAGATAACAACGGAAATCCTATTTTGGGAGGTATGCATCCAATCTACGTTTTTAGCTTCCAAAACAAAACTAAGAATAACTATACGTTAGGTTATGATTATCCTGCTTACATTCCTTCTGAGGCAAATGTCAATGCTACACACCAATTATATAATGATATGTTAGCAATTGAAGGTGGTAATAATGCGCTTAAGAGAAATGTTTATGGAAGTATAAGTTGGATTGCAAATCCATTACTGAATAGTGGTCAGCAGTTCTTAGCAACTGAAGTATCAATTAGTCTGCGCGTTAATAAAGAATACAAGAATTTCTCTACAGCAGCAGCACCGACTGGTGGGCCGAATGGTGGAAAACCAATGTATTCTTGGAATATGGATGATATTGCTACGAAAACTGGAAATGTTGACAGACTTACAGAAGTTTTAGATATCATTAATGTGGTTCCTAATCCTTATTATGCTTATTCTGAGTATGAAACTAGTCGTTTAGATACTCGAGTTAAGATTACTAACCTTCCAGAAATCTGTACAATTAAAATTTACACGGTAAATGGAAAACTTGTTAGATCATTTAAAAAGGATAGTCCAATTACTTCTGTTGATTGGGATCTTAAGAACTATGCAGGTATTCCGGTATCTGGTGGCTTGTATCTAATCCATGTTGATGTTCCAGATATTGGAGAGAGAATAGTTAAGTTCTACGGTGGAATGAGACAAATAGATTTACAAGGAATTTAATCAGATTAAAATTAAGTTGAAATGAATAATTCAATCGTAAAAATTAAAAGTGCTTTAGTTGTTGGTTTAGCAGTAATGTCAATCTTTTCAAGTAATGCAGGAAATGAAGATCGTGTAGGATCTGCCGGAGCTTCGCATATGTTAGTTAATCCTTGGGCTAGAAGTACTGGTTCAGGTACTGCAGGCTATGCAAGTGTTCACGGTTTAGAAGCTACGTTTACTAATATTGCTGGACTTGCATTTACAGATAAGACACAGATTAAATTCAATTATACAAATTGGATGGGTTCTGCAGATATTGCTTTGTATAGTGCTGGTCTTGCTCAGAAGATTTCGGAGTCTGATGTAATTGCTGTTAGTATGCAATCTTTTGGATACGGTGATATCGCGATTACTACTGTAAATAACCCAGAAGGTAATATTGGTACCTTTTCTCCTCGATCTAATGTGTTCAATTTAGGATATGCTAGAACGTTTTCAAGTTCTATCTATGGTGGAATTAACATCAAGGTAATCACAGAGAGTATGTCGAACCTTAAGGCAACTGGTTTTGCAGTTGATGCAGGGATTCAATATGTAACTGGTGAGCAAGATCAAATCAAGTTTGGTATTGCCTTGAAAAATATCGGACCAGTTATGAAGTTCAAAGGTGATGGATTAGCAAATCAAATCAACTATGTTTCAACAGGTGCTGTTGCTACATTGGAGCAGAGATCTGCAACCTTTGAGTTGCCTTCATTACTTTCAATTGGTGGTGCATATGATTTCATCATTAATGAAAAACACAAAATTAATTTAGCACTTGGTTTTACGGCTAATTCATTCTCTTCTGATCAATTCGCTTTGGGACTTGATTACGGAATGACAGCTGCTGGTGTTGCTTTTAATTTGAGAGGTGGATTCGTTTATGAAAAGAATCTTTTCAGTGCTGAAAATCGTTCTAATGCGTTAATAGGACCAACTGCTGGTTTATCTGTAGACGCATTGGTTGGTGAGAAGAAAAATGCACTTGGAATCGAATACGCAGTACGTTTTGCAGGTACATTTGGTTTAATTCACACAGTTGGAGCTACAATTAGCTTAAAGTAAAAAGAATTTACTATATTTAATATCTCAAGAGAGTCCTATGTAGGGCTCTCTTGTTTTTGTATAATGAAATTAGAATAACATGTCACAAATAAGCTATTATTCGAAAGAAGGTCTTGCTAAATTAAAGAAGGAGTTACACGAGATGGAAACGGTTCAACGGCCGGCCATTTCTGACCAAATTGCTGAGGCAAGAGATAAAGGTGATTTATCAGAGAACGCCGAATATGATGCGGCAAAGGAAGCACAAGGTTTGCTAGAAATGAAAATTTCTAAGTTGAAGGAGGTAATGGCGAATGCTCGAGTTATCGATGATTCTGATATTGATGCGTCAAAAGTTTTTATCCTTTCTACAGTGAAGATTAAAAATCCTAAGAATGGTATGGAAATGACTTACACTTTGGTTGCTGAAAATGAGGCTGATTTGAAGGCTAAGAAGATTAGTGTTGATTCACCAATCGGTAAAGGACTTCTTGGGAAATCCGTTGGCGAAATCGCTGATATCGCAACACCGAATGGTTTAATACAATTTGAAGTAGTTGAAATATCTCGCTAATGGCTACGTTATTTACTAAAATAATAAATGGTGAAATTCCTTGCCACAAAGTTGAGGAATCTGATGAATTTTTAGCGTTCTTAGACATTATGCCTGTAAAACGAGGCCATGTTTTAGTAGTACCTAAAACTGAAATTGATTACATTTTCAACGTGGAGGATGATCAACTGGGTAGAATGATGATATTCGCCAAAAAAGTGGCTAAGCAGATTGAAAAGGCATTTCCATGCAATAGAATTGGTGTAACGGTCATAGGTTTGGAAGTACCTCATGCGCACATTCATTTAATTCCAATTGATAAATTAGATGATATGAATTTCGCAAAGCCTAAATTGCAATTGGACCATTTGGAATTGGCGGAAATCGCTGAGCGCATAATTAAAGCGTAATTAATTGACTTTTTGTCATTTTGATTTTTTGGTTTAATATTTGAAGTCTCTGATTTGAATTAATTTGATAATTGTAATAATGAAATTTAACAATCACTTCAAGCGTTTTTTTACCGTTCTGCTTACATTGTTAATGCAGGTTTTTGCTTTTGCTCAGCAACCAGCGACAACAGCGACTCAGCCTTCACCCCAAACTCAAAGTATTTTATTTATAGGTAATAGCTATACGCATATGAACAGTATGCCTGTACTCTTTGATAAAATTGCAGAAGCCAAAGGCGTTAAAATGCATGTCGAAATGAATGCATTTAGTAATCACAGTTTTAAAATGCACAGTTTAAGGCCTGACTTGTATGAGAAACTGAAGGAAAGAAAATGGGATTATGTTGTTTTACAAGGTTTCAGTAGAGAGCTTTCATATCCACAAAATTATATCGATACTGCTTCGGTACCCTACATACAGCAAATCTTGGATTCTATTTATATGAATAATTCATGTACTAACGTAATGTTATATATGACTTGGGGTTATAAAGATGGTTTTGCTGAAAGAAGTGAAGTAGACACATACACTAAAATGAGTGATTCAGTTAGAAGTGGATATGAATATATTTCGACAAAATTTAATTTACCAATTGTTCCTGTTGGACAAGTTTGGCAGGAGGTACGAAACAGCTCTAAAATTAACTTATACCGTGAGGATGGTCAACACCCTACTTTAGAAGGTTCATTTTTGATCGCATACACATTCTTTACAGCGATTTTTAAAAACACCCCAATTAGTTCATATAGTAAAGGTATCTTAGAGAAGGATGCGAATTTGTTGGCAAATACAGCCTACAAGTATGTCAATACGCATTTGGAAGAGTTCAAATTGATTGGCAATGTGGTCAAAGTGAAACCGGTTAGAACCCAAACGGGAGAATATCTCGCACATTGCACTGCCTTTTTTCCAAATGCACTTTCTGTAAAATGGTATTTTGGGGATGGCAAGTCATCAACAGATACAATCGTAACACACAGGTTCAAGTATGCTCAAGAATATACCGTAACCCTAGTCATTGAGGAGGAATGTGGAATACGAAAAATTAAGAGAAAGATAAAGTTTGAAAAACCTTTAGCTCCGTCACCATATGAGCGTAAAAAGCCAAAATTGGACGTAAAGAAAACGAAGAAGAGTTAATTGACTCTAAACAATCGATTGAAGAACTTACTTATCGGAACTAGTATAAACGATAGTTTCGCCTTTATTTGATCTAAATACTTTATCAAAATCACAAAGAATGTGATGAAAAGTATTGCTCCTATCGTAACTTGAATTGGATTTAAATTCTTGTGGCAATATTTATTCAAACCGAAACCTAAAATACTACCATAAAGAATAATCATATGGATAATATATATTGTAAGTGTGTTTTGACCCACCTTCAAGAATAAACTGTTGTCGCTAATTCTTTTTCCAAGGAACTTATCAATTAGCATTAGTCCTCCCAACTCCATGAAAACCATTCCTAATCGATTGTAAAGCCAGTTTACACGTGCAATTTTTGGGTTACGTCCGCTAATTGATTCCCAAATAGAATCAACGAAGCCTAGTATTTCATAAGCATAATGGTAAAGAATAAACCCAACAATAATAAACAGTGCCGCAAAGTAATATTTAGCAACAATTTTATGAGCTGAATGAAGTAACGCTCCGATCATTGCACCAAACATTGTATAACCCATCCAAGGAACAATAGGAAAAATGGACTTGTTTTTTGCACCGTGAAAAAATGATTCTAAAAAGCTAATATCAAAAGGAAGCCATTGTCTATCGTCTGGCATGTTTTGGAAATACAAAAATGTTGTAAACAAGGTGATTCCGGCTACCATGAAGTAAATCCAAAGAGGTATTACTTTGATGAGTTTATAAATTAGGAAAATCAATAGAATACTGAAAATTCCTACAGCTATACATTCCAATACATGAAAGGAATACCACTGTAGCATATAACCCCAGAAAAAAAGCTCCAAAACACGCTTAAATCCCTTTTTAACCCTTAAGTTGGAAAAGTACGGCTCATCTCTCTTCTGAAGCAATAAGTAAGTAAATATGAGTCCTGTTACAGTTAAAAATACTGGAGCTGTAAATCCGCGAATCCAATACCAAGTAGAAAAAATAACGTTGTCATGATCTCTAAACACATCCATTAAAGAATCGTCAACAAAATGTCCTTCAAGCATCAATAAGATGGCTACAGAACGCGCCATATCGATAAACTTAAGTCGTTTCCTATTAACTGGCGCTTCCTTTACTTTTAAAACAGACATTTTTTAAATCTTATCGTTTTTTGTTAAACGTAATTTCTTCTTAAGCGAATTTAATGGTTTTTCCACTATTGGCTTATACTTTACTAATACAGCAAATAAGAGTATAAATAAAATAGCACCAAATATGGCTTCCAATTCGCTAAGTGATTTGCTAAAATACGTATTTATTCCAATTCCTATAAAGGCACCGTACAAAATCATAGTGTGAAAAACATAGATGAATAAAGTATCTTGTCCCATAGCGGTGAACATACCTCCATTAAATTTGTATTTTGAATCTAATGCGATGAGAATTGATAAAACCAGCGTGATTTTCATCAAAGTGAAGAAAACATAACTCGATTCAGCGAATTCTTTACCAAAAATGAAATGGCCAAGTATGTAGAATAACACGATTAGTACTAATAGTCCTCCAATGGAGATGAATAAGTATTTATACCAAAATGTTTTTGACTTAATTTGATTTTCGTATTTCCGAAACACTGTGCCTAAAAAGCCCCCAAAGAAAATATATCCTATCCATGGTGAAAAAGGAAAAATGGAATTTTTTCCGTTAAAAATATTTTGAATTAATGCAGGAGCATTACTTGGAAAGTAGTTTTCTCCCATTCCTTTGAAATAAGACTTGAATCCAAAAATTGTAATAGAAATTACAAAAAACCAAATCATGAGCGGAATTTTTTTGATATAAGTCGCAACAATGTAAATAAGAATCAAAAATATGATTCCCAGCCCAATGCAGTGTAACACGTGAAACGCGAAAAATCGATCATTGATTCTTCCTGAAATATAATAAGGTATGTTTTTTATATTCAGCTGGAGGATATAACCGATAATTATAATTTGAATAGCTCTTTTAACTCCCTTTTTAACTCTCGGGTTCTTGAAAGGATTATCGTAATGGTTTTTAACCAAAAGAAATGCAAAAATTAGCCCTGTAATTGTAAAGAATAAGGGAGCTGTTAGTCCACGTAATTGAACCCAAAAATCAAAAATCAAACTCCCTGAGGTACCTTGAATACGCACGCTTGATTTCATGTGGTAATACCCTTCAAAAGTTGCAGTGATAAAATGCCCTTGTAGCATGAGAATAATCGCAATGCTTCTAGCCCAATCTATAAAATGTACGCGTTGTGGAGAGTTTGACACTGCTGAATTTTCGACTAAATTAATACAATCTATTGAATTTATTTTAATTCGGTAGAAATGTACAATCTTAATTCTTCAACTTGATCTTTTAAGGTTAAATAAATTGATTCTACTGTAAATCCAGCCTTTCCTTTTGTATTAAATTCCATATCGACAGTAATAATTTCTCCAGGCGCTAAAATCATTTTACTTGCTTTCGCAGATACACATTCACATTCAATACGAATGGCATTTAACTCTACTGTATCACTCGACTCGTTTTTAACTTTAAATGATTCCCTTATAATTTCACCTTGCTTGCGAACCCCAGCATCTTTAACTGGAGTATCAGAAACAATTGCAAATTTCTCATTGTCTTTCATGTAGCTAACACTTTGAATTTCAATTTTGCGCTCAATCGCAGCGTTTCTTGAATAAACCGAGTTTTGAACATCGTTTGGATTGTCGCTCGTCAATTGATTTGCAGTGTACTCTCCAAAAGGAACTTGTGAGAAAACGACCTGTCCACCATTCTCGGCAGTTGCATCCAAATACTTTACAAAAACACCATTCCCGTATTCACGCATGTAGTTTACAAGTGACGAAATTCGTCGTTTTGTCAAATTAACATTGTAATCTGTTTTAGCTAAGGGACTTGCAAATCCTTTTACAGTGATGTTGATCTTAGCTCCCTTATCCAGTTCTTTCAATAATAAATTTCGGAACAGCGTTAAATCAGAAACACCTTTATCAACATATTCAATAAAGAAATTTTCAATTTCTTCTTGAGCAAAATCAGCCTTTTCTCCATTTAATCCGTTCGCGTACTCTTTTTTGTACTGATCCAACATACCGGTATATTCATTGTATGTTGTGATATAGTTTAAACTCGTGAGCGTGTCTCGAGATCTAGGGTTTGGTACATCATTATGAAAATAAAGAGTAACAGGAAGTCGTTTGTTTAATTCTTCCAATGTTTCTTCCTTCGTAGGTGGCTCATCGATTTTCGGAGGAGTTATCATGAAAATGTCACTACAACAAGTGGGATTTTTACTATAATAAACTCCTATTCGATTTGAGGTTACGAACGAGCTATCATTTTCATTGAAATAATATAGATCATTTGCAGGACTGTTAACAGGTAATCCCGCATTTATTGGTTCCTCGAATTGAGTGGTATAATCAGAATAAAAAACATCTAATCCACCGAAACCATTGTGCCAAGAAGATGCAAAATACAAGCGGTTCAAATTCGAATCCCACCAGGGTGTTACCTCATTATCTGGTGAATTCAATATTCTAATCGTTCGGGCTTTTCCATATTGATTTCCATTTTTTATCTTGCTGTAAAACAAATCCAATCCGCCTTCAGTATCTTCTCTGTCGGACGAGAATATTAATGTCTCATTACCATTCAAGTTGGCGATACATGGCATTGTTGTATTAAATCCAGGTTCATTGATTATTTCTCCTAATGAATCAATATTTGACCATTTTCCATCGGTATAATATGCCACCATGATTTTACATGTGTAATTATATCCCTTTTCCGAACATGCACTAAAATAGAATCGTTTACCATCCATTGAAAAACTTCCGTTTCCAGAATTTAGTTTGTCAAAAAAAAGATCCTTGATTTGTTCCGATTGGTTAAAATTGGAATCAAGCTTACTTGAATATAAAGATGTTTTGTAGTTTTTTGTGTAAACTTCTTCAGCAGCACTTATTGAATCTGCTCTTAGACTTGAAAAAATTAATTGACCGTTGTAAATTCCATGTCCAAATTCAGAGTTCTGTGTATTGACAGTTTCTGGAAGTTTTTCAATTATCACATTCGCTGTGTCAATAAGAACCGATTTAGCCCAAACACAGCTCACTAACTCTTGTTTAGATTTTTGATACAGATAGCTTTTTTTATCCTTGTAATATTTTTTCTTTCCGCGCTTAAAAGTTTCAATAGCTTGATCGTATTTACCATTTTGCTTTTGCATTAAGCCTAATTGAAGTAAACTCGATGGGTAAATTCCTGCTTCTTCTCGATCGTAAACTTTTGCGTAATAATATTCTGCTTTTCGGTAATCCTTATACGCACGATTGGTTTCAGCCATTCGCCATAAAATGTCAACTGTTTGTGAATCTAATTCCATTGCTTTTTGATAATACTCTAATGCGTAGTAATAATCGCCTTTATCATACTGCTCTTGCGCAAATGCTAAGTATTTCTTTAAATTATTCTGACCAAAAGTTGTCGAGAATGAACCTAAAATCAATAGTATTAGATATAATCTGGACATATTCTGTGAACGATTTTTTTAGGTTTAAAACGATGTAATATGTAACGCACGGCAATTTCAAATCCGCCTCTAGCACGACTTGCAGGAACAAGTTTTGAAAAGTTGATGTCATAACTTAATCCAACGAACCAACTCTGATAATCCATCCCCGCGGAAATATAGCCTGCGTCTTTATTTCTGAACCAGCCACCTGCGTATAATGCACGGTATTCACCTAAGCGATTAATGAGTGTGTACTTGACGGATGAGCCAAAAATTATTTCGTTGTATTTTCCTTGAAAGGAAAGATTAATCGAAGGAACGATATCCCAATCAAAGCCAATTTTATATATTCCTTTTGCGAAGATGTTTGTTCGGATATCCCTAAGAATAACATCGTTGTAAAATCCTTGATTTGGCTTGTTCAGGTTATAAGAGCCAACCCCAGCTATAATATTAAATCGTTTGTTGATGTAATATTGATAAACTACTCCAATACCAACTGAAAAGTTTGTTTTTCGATCGTTGCTTAGAACTTCATTTGATGACAGAGATGGATTATACTGAACTCCGTCATATTGGTTGTTAAAGTAGAGCTTGTCAAAATTTAATTGACGGTGATTCATCCCGAGGTTAATTCCTGTTCGAAGTGTGTGTGTTGAATCTTTTGATAGTTTCAGTAAATAGGAAACATTACCTTGCACCTCAATAGTTCTTAAGCTACCATCTCCAACTACATCGTGAAAGAACAGAATTCCGTAACCTAGGTTTTTATGTTTGTCTAATTTTCCATCAGCTGAAAGCGATAGTGTCGTAAAGGGAACTGTAACGCTTCTCCATTGATCACGATAATTGGCTACAAAACGGTAGTCGCCATTGAAATTTCCAGCGTTCCCCGGATTTTGGAATATAGGGTTGTCATTAAACTGGGACCAGTGTATATCTTGAGCGCTAACACAGTGTGCAAGGATCAGTATAATAAAGATATTCAGCAGTTGTCTCAACCAGTTCAAAATTAATCACATGAAGGTACAAAAAAAGAGACTGTAAACAAAAAAGGAGGATTTATCCTTCGTAGAAAATTAGAAAAAGAACTAAACCAAGAATGAACAACAGCATAAACAATTTCGGGTCTTTGTATAATGGATGCTTACTGCGTTTTGTCAACTTTTCGTAGTCATGGTGAAGACGTGAAAAGTCCTTCTGACGTTTGATTTGTTCGTCAGTTGGGTTTAAGTCCTTATTGTCTTTATTTAAAATGAATTTTTTCATTTTTCTCCTTTCCATTTTTTACCGATTTTCTCAAGAATACGATACACCTTCATTTTGGCACTTGCTTCGGTAATAGTGTAAATTTCGGCAATTTCTTTGAAACTTAGCTCCTGAAAGAAACGCAATTCAATGAATTCCAATTGACTTTCTTCTAAACCATTTAGCATTTCGATTAATTCTTCTTGTTGTTCAATTGTCATGTTTGAACCTAAATCAGCCTCCGAAGCCAATTCACTGATTCTGTTTTCATCAATTGGAACCGAGTAGTTTTTCTTTTCATTACGGAAAAACAACGCAACCTCGTTTTGAGCAATACGATACAACCAACTGCTGAACGGAAAACCACGGTCTTCGTATTTATCCAAATTTGCCATTGCTTTCATGAATACAAGTTGCGTAATGTCTCCAGCTGTTTCTTCAATTCCGCCTAATTTCTTGAACACAAAACGAAAGAGCTGATCAAAGTATTTTTCATATAATAAACCAAAGTCGGAACGCTTCTTTTTGGCTAAAAGAACAAGTTCTGAATCACTCAAAGTTGTGCTATTTGGTTTTCTTTTCAATTTGGGCGTTTAGTAGTGTAATGTAGGAAATATAAAAAGTAACAAGAGAAAGCGTAGCTTTTGATACCGACAAGCGCTAGCGCAGTTTATTTTAAGGTGTACTAAGTGAAACAGGAATAATTTTTCCTTTGATCCATTGGTTCGCGTTCATAGCAAAGTCAACAATATACTCCGCCATTTTTTCAGCAGAAACCGGCGCTTCATACCCCGGGAAAGCTTCTTGCAACATTTCTGTTTGAGCAGCACCAAGACATAAACAATTCATCGCAATTTCTGAATCTTTGTATTCTTCTGAAAATAATTCTGTAAAACTGCACAGGGCCGCCTTTGATGTTGAATACGCGCTTAAACCCGCAAACTTAACGCTTCCTTGAAATCCGCCCATAGAGCTAATGTTCACGATGTGCCCTTTTTTCATTTTAGAAAGTGCGGCTTGTGTCGTTTCCATTACCGAAGTAACGTTTACATTATAACTCGAATTAATATCTTCATGCGTTAATTCAAGAAAGGGTTTGTTTACCAATTTTCCCGCATTATTTATTAGAATGTCAATTGAATCTAGTCGTGAAAAAATTTCTGTGCATTTAGAGCGAACATCAGTTCCACTTAAATCCAATGCGAAACAGCTTACGTTTTCGTATTTAGAAAAGTGACGATTCATTTCATCGACATTTCTCGATAATGCGATAATATGATTCGTAGAATTCTTAGCAAATAAATCAACTATTGATTTACCAATTCCACGACTTGCGCCGACCACTACAATTGTTTTATGCATCGTATGAAATTACAACTTCAGGTGATGAAGGGTGGGCTTGACAAGTTAGGATATAACCTTCTTCAACCTCTTTATCTGTCAACGAATAATTCATAGTCATCGTACAAGAACCTTGTATAACCTTAGCTCTGCATGACCCACAAACACCTCCACGACATGAATAAGGTGCGTCCAATCCATCATTGTTGGCTTTATCTAATACAGCAAGTCCATCAGCTGCCAAATTGAATTCCGTTTTTTCATCGTCAAGAATGATCGTAACTTTGGCTTCACCTTCTAATTGATTTGCAATTATTTCTGTCTTACTTTTCAGTAATACAGGGGTTGTAAATAACTCATAGTTAATTTTATCTTCGCTAACTCCAAACATTTTTAATACGTCAGAAACATCAGCAATCATTCGTTCTGGACCGCAAAGAACAAATGCATCTGCTTTGAGTATTTCTAAATTTTCTTTTATTAGAATTGAAAACGTAGTTGTGTCAATTCTTCCAGATTTAAATCCATCTTTGTCTTCACCACTTAAAAAATAGGTTGCTTTTGTATGCTTTAACGCATCAATTTCTGAACGGAATAAGATGTTTTCTTCTGTTCTGTTACCAAAAAACAATTCCATAGAATTTCCTTTTGACTCAATGTCTTTTGCAAATGCCATGATTGGAGTAATTCCACTTCCAGCGGCAATAGCAACAACTTTTTTTGCACTTTCCGGAATGCTGAAAGTTCCCATTGGGCGAGAAACAACAATAACATCTCCAGTGGAAACATCGTTATTAAACCATTTAGAAACAGTTCCGTTTGCCACTTCTTTCACTGCAGCAGAAATTGGCTCATTTGCACCACTGCAGATAGAATAAGAACGACGTTCTTCTTTACCATTAATATTAACTGAGAAGTCTAAATACTGTCCTGGTTCAAAAGTGAAATCTTTTTTCAAATCGGTTGGAATATCCAAGGTGACTTTCACCGTATCCGCTGTCAATTTTTCAACATTCAAAACAGAGATTTCGTAAAAACCTTTGTGTGTTTTTGTTTTTTCTGATTTTGAAAATAATTTTTTAAAAAGTGCCATAATTTATTATTCGTCAAATGAAACTATTAATTTTTCGCTAGTAGGGTGAGCTTGACAAGTTAAGATGTAACCCGCTTCAATTTCATCTGCTTCAAGTCCGTAATTAACGTCCATGCGAACAGATCCTTCAATAATTTTTGCTTTACATGTACAACAAACTCCGCCTTTACAAGCGTAAGGTAAGTCTGCTCCAGCTTCTTGCGCAGCGTCTAATATGTTTATTCCTGTTGAATCTAAATTCAAGTCAATTTCATCCCCATCTAAAATAATTTTTATGTTGGAATCAATTTGAACTGTATTTGCTGATGGTTCAACAACTTTATTTCCAGTTGGAGTCGTAAATAATTCAAAATGAATTTTTTTCTCATCCACATTGTTTGCAAGTAAGCCTTCTTTTACACCTAAAATCATTTGTTCAGGACCACAAATATATACGTTATCTATTTCCGTGTGCTTTAAAAAAGCATTGAACAATTCGTTTGTTTTTGCAGCATCAATTCTTCCTTTTTGAATAGCATTTCCAAGTCCTTCGCGAGAAAAAATATGAACTACTTTCAAGCGACCCATGTATTGATTTTTAAGTGCTTCAACTTCCTCTCTAAAAATTACCGAAGCAAAACCTTTATTTCCAAAGAATAAGGTTACATCACAATTCGGCTCTTCATGTAACGCCGTTTTAGCAATTGAAAGAATTGGTGTAATTCCACTGCCTGAAGCAAATAAAACATGTGATTTTTTGCTTTTTGGTTCTGGAATAAATTTAAAGTTTCCAGTTGGAGTCATTACTTCCATTTTCATACCGGCTTTCAAAACATTATTAGCATATGTTGAAAATTGTCCGTTTTCAACTTGTTTTACTGCAACACGCCATTGATTTTCAAAAGGTGCAGAACAAAGTGAATATGAACGTCTAATATCTTCATTATTTATTGTTGCACGAAGCGTTAAATATTGTCCAGAAACATAAGTGTAATCGTCGTTCAATTCAGACGGTATGTCAAATAAAATAGAGACAGCATCTTCCGTTTCACGATTAACATCGAGGACAGTAAGAGTATGGAATTTTGGTGTCATATTTGGTTTAATTTGGTTGCGAAAATACTCATTTTTCTCCTTGAAATCGTTCTAAATTACCTTGAATTCGTTCAAATCCTAAAAATGGTAGATGTTAATGGTCGATTTTTCGTAAATTTGTAGGAGACATTTATCACAAAATGAAAGAACAAGATATAGCAATTCTTGAACAGAAATTTCAAGAAAAAATTGACAACGACATTAAAATCGAACCAAATGATTGGATGCCAGATGCATACCGAAACACCTTGATTCGTCAAATTTCCCAGCATGCGCATTCTGAAATAGTTGGAATGTTGCCAGAGGGAAATTGGATAACGCGTGCTCCTAACTTGAGACGAAAAGCTGTTTTATTGGCAAAAGTTCAAGACGAAGCAGGTCATGGTTTGTATTTGTATAGCGCAACAGAAACATTAGGTGCGGATAGGGAACAAACGATTGATGATTTACATACTGGCGAAGCAAAGTATTCTTCGATTTTCAATTACCCAACCCTTTCTTGGGCGGATATGGGAGCAGTTGGTTGGTTAGTAGATGGTGCAGCGATTATGAATCAAGTTCCTTTATGCAGATGCTCATACGGACCATACGCAAGAGCAATGGTTAGAGTTTGTAAGGAAGAATCATTTCACCAACGTCAAGGTTTTGAAATAATGATGAAGTTGGCTGCTGGAACACCAGAACAAAAAGAAATGGCGCAAGATGCGTTGAATCGTTTTTGGTGGCCAGCAATTATGATGTTTGGACCAAACGATGCTGAATCTAAACACACTGCTCAATCGATGAAGTGGAAAATTAAGCGCCATACAAATGATGAGTTACGTCAAAATTTCATTGATGTTACTGTTCCACAAGCTGAGCTAATTGGCTTAACCGTTCCAGATCCATTGTTGAAGTTCAACGAAGAAACGGGGCATTACGAACACGGACCAATCGACTGGAATGAATTCTGGGAAGTGGTGAAAGGAAATGGACCTTGCAATAAAGAAAGAGTTGATGCGCGCAGAAAAGCAAAAGAAGATGGTCTTTGGGTAAGAGAAGCTGCGATGGCTTATGCCGAAAAGAAAAAAATGAGAAAGCAAGCGAGTTAAATCAATTAGCTAATTGCAAGTGAACTAATAATAAATATGAAATTGGCTGAAAGATTAAGTTTTACTATTTTATTCTTTCGGTCTTAAAGTCTAAAAAAATATGTCAAACAACGATAACTGGCCTCTTTGGGAGGTTTTTATTAGGAGTAAACAAGGATTAAACCACAAACATGTGGGTAGTTTACGAGCTGCAGATGCTGAAATGGCCGTGGAAAATGCAAGAGACGTTTACACACGTCGTTCGGAAGGAATTAGTATCTGGGTGGTTGAGTCGAATAATGTATTTGCTTCAGATCCATCAGATGCAGCTGAATTGTACGAGCCATCTGATTCTAAAATTTACCGTCATCCAACTTTTTACACGGTTCCGGATTCAATTTCTCACATGTAATTAAGATAAAATGAATTCACTTTTTGAATATTTATTGCGCTTAGGTGATGATAGCTTAATTCTTGGACATCGTCTTTCCGAATGGTGCGGACACGGTCCAATTTTAGAAGAAGATATCGCTTTAACGAATATTTCGCTTGATTTTATCGGGCAAACTACAACTATTCTTGAATTAGCAGGACAAGTTGAGGGAAAAGGAAGAACAAATGATGATTTGGCTTTCTTACGATTTGACAAAGATTATAGAAATTTATTGTTGGTCGAACAACCGAATACAGATTTTGGATTTACAATGATGCGTCAATTCTTATTTGATGCGTATCGTAAACCATTGTTTGAAGCATTGATGAAATCGAACAATACTCAATTGGCTGCTATTGCTGAAAAATCATTGAAAGAAACTAAATACCATTTGCGTCACTCTTCAGAATGGATCATTCGTTTGGGTGATGGAACAGAAGAATCACATAGCCGTGTGCAAGAATCATTGGATACCTTGTGGCGTTATACGGGAGAGTTATTTTTTAAAAATGAGGTTGATGCTGAATTAACCGCAAGTGGTGTTTTACCCGATTTGAGTGGAATTGAAGCTGAATGGAAGAAAACTGTGGACGAAGTATTTGCAATGGCAACTTTAACAATTCCAGAAAGTCCTTGGAAATTTGAGGGAGGAAGAATCGGAAAACATTCAGAACATTTAGGATATATTTTAACCGAATTGCAATACATGCAACGCGCTTATCCAAATATGGAATGGTAACAGAACTTGAAATATGGAAATACCTGGAGGAAGTTTTTGATCCAGAAGTTCCTGTTTTAACCGTGGTTGATTTAGGTGTCGTTCGTGCGGTAAAAGTTAACGGTGATTCTTGTCATATTACAATTACACCAACATATAGCGGTTGTCCCGCTATGAAACGCATGGAAGATGACATAAAGGAGAAGTTAGCCGAAAAAGGCGTTAAAAACGTATCCGTCGATCTGGTTTTATCTCCAGCTTGGACAACAGATTGGTTAACGGAGAAGGGGAGAACCAAATTGAGTGAATACGGAATCGCTCCTCCAGAGAATGAAACCGATAAAAGCACCTTATTCGCTGATCCTGTAATTGTTCCATGTCCTCAATGTAAATCAAAAAATACACGATTAATCAGTCAATTTGGAAGTACAGCATGTAAGGCACATTATCAGTGCAACGATTGCCTAGAGCCGTTTGATTATTTTAAGTGTTTGAGATAAAATCGAAAAGTCAAATTTGAAGTATTTATTATTCATTTTTTCTTTAATTCTGTTTCTTATTAGTTCAGGTTGTTCATCGACTGAATCTGAAAAAAACATTGAACTCCAGAAAATACCTAGTCATTTTACAACATTACAAATAGATAATTCAACCAATTTCTCCTATCCATCTGAATTGGTGCTTACTGACATTCTGCGGTATGACTCGAAGTTTCAATTTTCAGACTTGATTAATGTTCAATATGTCGTTGTTCAAGAGGACAATAAAGGCGAGAGTTTAAAATTATTCGCACATAAAAAGTTGAAACAACTTCAACAGAAAATGGTTGAGCCATCTTTCGATAAGCTAAATGAATTTCAGCTGGAAGAAATCAATGGATTTGAGACGCAATTTCAGGCAAAAACCTATGGTTGGCCGATCAAATTGGAATATTGGATTTCAATTGTAGAGTTAAAACATAAGTTCATAACGACTATAGTATGGACTTCAACAGATCGGAAAGAAACATTCAAAAATAATGCTGAGTTGATAATTAAATCGTTTCGTAATTCAAAGGAACCTTTAATTGAAACGAATTAATACGGTTCTAAAGATTAGTAAACATCAATTAAGTGAATATCGAAAATCAGTACTGAGTTACCTGGAATTCCATTGTGGTCGCTCGAACCATATCCTAGTGCTGAAGGAACTAATAATTTTCCGGTTCCGCCTTTTTTGAAATAAGGGATGCCTTCCGTCCATCCTTCAATTACTCCTTGAAGATTGAATGTTGCACCTGATGCCGAGCTTTCATCAAAGATGCTTCCATTTAAATAATAGCCCGTATAAGCTACTTTTACTGTTGAATTGGAATTACAGCTAACTCCTGTTCCTTGTGCATCTATTACATAATACAACCCAGAACCTGTTGCAGTTGCGTTTAATCCATTGGTAGCAATGTATTCTACAATGGCATTTTCATCCTTATCAGCTTGAATTTCTTTCTTTTTACAAGCGAAGAGAACAAGCGATATCATTAAAAGTGGTGTAATTATTTTCATGATTATAAAAATAAGAAAGCACCTTTAATAATGAAGGTGCTTTCAGTAAGTTATTTTTAACCTAAAAATGGGTATCTGTAATCTTTTGCGGGAACAAAAGTTTCCTTAATTGTTCTAGCAGAAACCCAACGCAACAAGTTCATTGGAGCACCTGCTTTATCGTTTGTTCCAGAACCTCTAGCTCCACCAAATGGTTGTTGTCCTACAACAGCTCCTGTAGGTTTATCATTGATGTAGAAGTTTCCAGCAGCATTTTCTAATTTTTTCATTGCCAAATTAATCGCATAGCGATCATTAGAAATGATAGAACCAGTTAATGCGTAATCTGAAGTTCCGTCTACTAAATCAAGTGTCTTTTCGAAATCATTTTCATCGTAAACATAAATAGTCAAGACTGGTCCAAAAATCTCTTCGCATAAAGTTCTGAATTTTGGATTAGAAGTAACGACAACTGTTGGCTCAATAAAGTATCCAATTGATTTGTCATAATTTCCGCCTACGATGATTTCAGCATCTGCTTGTCCTTTAATAAAATCAATGTATCCAGCAATTTTATCGAATGCTGCTTCTGAAATCACGGCATTAATAAAGTTTGAAGTATCTTCTGGTGAACCCATTTTGAATGAGCTTACATGGTCAATCATAATTGATTTTACTTCTCCCCAAATGTTTGAAGGAATATAAGCTCTTGAAGCTGCCGAACATTTTTGTCCTTGATATTCAAATGCTCCACGTGTGCAAGCAGTCGCAACTTCAGCGGCATCTGCAGACTTATGAACCATAATAAAATCTTTTCCACCTGTTTCTCCAACAATTCTTGGGTAGCTTCGATAGTTCGCTATATTGTTTCCGATTTCTTTCCAAAGATGTCTAAATACACCTGTTGAACCTGTGAAATGCAATCCTGCGAAATCTTTATGTTTAAAAATTACATCACCAGCAGTTGGTCCGTCGACAGAAATCAAATTGATTACTCCGTCAGGAACTCCGGCTGCTTTGAATAATTCCATCAAAACTTGAGCTGAATACATTTGCGACTCAGCTGGTTTCCATACGATGACATTTCCCATCATGGCAGGAGCAGCACATAAGTTCGCACAGATTGAAGTAAAATTAAATGGAGAAATGGCAAACACGAATCCTTCCAATGGACGGTATTCTAATCTATTCCACATTCCAGGTAATGATTCTGGTTGTTGTTTATAAATTTCTGTAACGTATTGAACGTTAAATTTAAAAAAGTCAATTAGTTCACATGCAGCGTCAATTTCTGCTTGCATCACATTTTTTGATTGCGCCAACATTGTTGAAGCGTTTACCTTATCTCTAAATGGTCCAGCTAATAAATCAGCTGCTTTTAAAAATACAGATGCTCTTTGTTCCCATGGCAAATTTGCCCATTCTTCACGAGCCGCCATTGCCGCGTCGATTGCTTGATTGACGTGAGCAGCGTCACCGTAGTTAAAATGTCCCAACACTTTTTTATGATCGTGCGGAGGTGACATTGGCATTTTATTCGATGTACGAACTTCTTTACCACCAATATGCATCGGCACATCGATTGGAGCTTGGTCATACATCTCTTTGTATTTTGAAATTAGATTTTTGTGTTCAGATGTTCCTGGTACGTAAGGTCTAACTGGTTCGTTAACTGCAACTGGAACTTGAAATAAAGCGTTTGACATAATTGTGTAATTTTATTGCAAAAGTAATCAATGTTGTTTATCCTTGCAAAGTACCTAATAAAACTGAAGTGGTAAAGCTATTCCTTAAAATATCAATTCTTCTTATTGTTTTCTCTGGAATTACATTTCAGACAATTGGACAAAGTAGCTTTTCTAGTTTATTAAAGGAGAGAGATAATACTAAAAAAGCCGAAATCGGTTTGGAGTTGTTTTACAAGTATAGAACCAATGATTTTGATTCGTTGAAGTTCTTAGCTGTTAATTTATTGCTTGATATATCTGGTGAGAACAGTGATTTCCCTCGAGCAGTCGGTGAAATGGCTATAGGAACCTATTACGTTCAGAATGGAAAAATAAAAGAAGGGATCGTTAATTTAACAAAAGCGAAAGAGCATTTTGAGACTGCAGGTAATTTGACTCAAACGGCAGAGGTATTAATGGAAATTGGTAATTCATATTTCGTTTCGGGAAACTTTGAGCAAGCAATTAAGGCTTACCTTAAATCAATGAAAATAGGTTCCAGATCTCCTGATAAAACACTTGCCTATGCTGCAAAAATGGGGCTTAGCCAGGCTTATTGCGCAATTGGAGATACTTCTGTTGGATTGTTTACGATTCTACAGTTTAAGGATGAAGTCGTAAAATCGAAAAAATATGTATCGGCGGCAAATGCATTTGCTACTCTCGGAATGATTGAAATGGACAGAGGAAATATGGAATTGTCTAAAGAGTATTATCAGAAAAGTATAGAGTATAGCAAAAAGACTTCATCCAAATTAATGATTGCTAATGCGTATACGAATCAGGCTATCTTATATTTCAATTTGAATAATTTGGATTCATCATTGATGTTTTTCGAAAAAGCATTGCGACTGAGAGTACGATTAAATCGAACAGATGATATTATCGAGAGCTATTTCAATTTGGCTAGTTTTTATCAAGAAACTGAGGATATAGATAATGCCCTTTATTATTATGGCTTGTCAGTTGATCTTGCTAAGAAAGGCGGGTTCAATGTTGATGAAGTTGATGCATTGATGGAGATGAAGTCAATTTTTGAAGAAAGAGGAAATACAAAAGAAATTTATAGAATTCAGGAGCGCATTGATTATTTGAACAAATTTATCTCAGACAGGAAAACAATGGACGATGAGATTTTAGAATACGCCACTCAGTTGATGAATGAATTTCCAGAAGAAAAGAAACAAGTAAATCAAAAATCTTATGGGTTTATTTGGTTGCTGCTGGGCGGGATAGTAGTCTTACTGATTTTTGGAATACTCAGAAGGCCTTAATTTAATTTTGCCTGATACTCCAGCTTAAATGTTGGTACGATAACTTCAAATAACTCACAGTCAACTAGATTTTTAAAGGTGTAAAATCCTTTCATCATTCCAATTTCAGAACATAAATCACATCCGCTTGTGTAAGTATAGCTTTCACCTGGTTTAAGAATAGGCTGTTCACCAACGACTCCTTCTCCATTCACATATCGCGCAGTATAAAGCGAATCAAAAATATACCAATCCCGAGTCATTAGTTGTACACTAAACGGATTTGTATTTTCGATATCGATACGGTAGTTAAATAAGAACTCAGATTTAACAATACTCGATAAATCCGGTCTAAATTGAGTTTGAACCGAAATCTGTATGCCTGATGTGATTAATGTACTCATGAATAGTCTATCGTTTGACCAATATATTAAAAAATATCTAGGTTCTAAATTTTATTTATGATTATTTAACCTCTTGTTTTCAACAATTAAATAAAGGAGTGTTAATTTAGAATGATTCTAAATTGATGTTTATTACTACTTCAAAACGTTGGAATGTATTCGCATGATACTGAATTTTTTATTTTTGCTTTTTTATTTTAAAACGCTTTAATGCATGTCAAAAACAGTAAAGCTTAGAAAAGGCTTAGATATCAGTTTGATAGGTACTGCTAATAAGATTAAATCTGAATTAGTGATGCCTAAAACGGTCTCAGTTAAGCCGTCAGATTTTCACGGAATGACGCCAAAAATGGTGGTCAAAGAAGGAGACTCTGTAAAAGCAGGTAGTACTATCTTTTGTGATAAGTACAATGAAGTCGTAAAATGTGCGTCCCCTGTAAGTGGAAAAATCGAAGCAATCGTGCGTGGAGAGAAAAGAAGAATTATGGAGGTGATTATCTCTGCTGATTCTGAAACTCAATATGAATCGAGCGGTGCGATGGATTTATCTTCAATGTCAAATGAGGCAGTCAAAGATGCGATTTTAGCATCTGGATTGTGGCTTTGTATAAAGCAAAGGCCTCTGGATATTGTCGCTAATCCAAAGAATGAAGCGAAAGCAATTTTCGTTTCGGCATTCGATAGTTCACCACTTGCTCCGGATTTCGATTATGTTTTACACGGAAAGAATGAAGAGTTTCAAAAGGGATTAGATGCCTTAGCAAAATTGACTTCAGGAAAAGTACATTTAACATTAAATGGAAAGGTTTCTGCTGACTCAACTTTTACCGATGCAAAAGGTGTCGAAATCAACAAGATTTCTGGAAAACATCCTGCTGGAAACGTGGGTACACAAATTCACCACATCGATCCAGTAAATAAAGGGGAGTTTGTTTGGACTGTAAATGCGCAAGATGTTGCTTTAATCGGTCGTTATTTTTCTACAGGAAAGTATGATGTGCGTAAAACAATAGCCATTACTGGTTCTGAGATTAAAAACCCTCATTATATTGAAGTGATTTCTGGTTCTAACTTGTCTTCTGTATTGGAAGGTCAAATTACATCGGACAATGTTCGTGTGATTTCTGGAAATGTTTTAACAGGGGATAAGGTTGCTCAAGATGGACATTTAGGATTCTACCATAATCAAGTTACAGTTATTCCAGAAGGAAATCAATTGAAGTTTGTTTTGACCAAAGGTTGGATGGGTCCAGGTTTTGATAAATTTTCAAATTCACGTTTGTTTCCAACGTTCTTATCATCGAAAAAACAATTCAGATTAGATACGAATACTAACGGTGAAGAAAGAGCATTTGTTGTGACTGGTGAATTGGAAAAAGTATTCCCATTCGATATTTTACCGATGCAATTGGTGAAAGCGGCAATTACAGACGATATTGATGGAATGGAAAATTTGGGGATTTATGAAGTAGCTCCTGAAGATTTTGCATTGTGCGAGTATGTTTGTACATCGAAAATTAACATTCAAGATAAAATCCGAAAAGGCTTAGACCTTATTGGAGAGGAATGCATGTAATCTAAAAATATAATTGCAGTGAAATTCTTAGAAAATATAGTACACAAAATGGAGCCAAAGTTTGCTAAAGGAGCAAAACTTGAAAAATGGCATCCAGTTTTTGAATCGTTTACTACGTTGGCATTTACTCCAGCTGAAGTAACGAAGAAAGGTGCACACATCCGTGATGGTGTAGATTTGAAACGAACAATGATGACTGTTATCATAGCAATGATACCTTGTTTGTTATTCGGTATCTACAATACTGGTCACTGGGAGATGGTTGCAGCGTCAGGAAATAGAGATTTAGTTTATTGGGCTGATCAAGGAATGAAAATAATGATGGGACTTAAGGTAGTTCTGCCGTTGCTTATTGTTTCTTATGGTGTTGGTTTAACAATCGAATTTATCTTCGGAATTATTAACGGTCACTCATTACATGAAGGATTCTTAGTCTCAGGAATGCTAATTCCTTTAGTTATGCCTGCCGATGTGCCTTTATGGATGGTAGGTGTTGCAACTGCTTTTGCAGTAATCATCGGGAAAGAAATATTTGGAGGAACAGGAATGAATATTGTCAATGTGGCATTGACCGCAAGGGCATTTTTGTTTTTTGCTTATCCTACTTCTATGTCAGGAGATAAAGTTTGGATGGCGGGTCAAGAGGCCACTGTCGACGGGTTTACAGGTTCAACGGCTTTAGGAGATTTAGCCTCGTTCATGTCAGATAAACCAGTTTTTGAAAACTTAGATGCGTATACCAATCATTATTCATTATTTGATTCCGTTGTGGGCATGATTCCTGGATCAATTGGTGAAACGTCATTAATTGCCATTTTATCAGGAGCGTTAATATTGATTGGAACAGGAGTTGGTTCATTGAGAATTATGGCTTCGTTCTTTGCAGGAGGGTATATTATGGGAATGTTATTGAACCTTGTCGGTGGCAATGATTTCCTTGATTTACCAGCACACTTTCATTTGGTAATCGGAGGATTTGCTTTCGGAGCAGTCTTTATGGCTACAGATCCGGTAACGGCTTCACAGACAGCTACAGGGAAAATTATTTATGGATTGTTCGGAGGTCTAATTGCAATTTTAATTCGTGTATTGAACCCAGCTTATCCTGAAGGAGTAATGTTGGCAATTCTATTTATGAATGTAATGGCTCCAATTATTGATCACTACGTTGTTCAGAGTAACATCAAGCGTAGATTAAAAAGACTTAAAATTGTATAATTATGGCAATCAATAGAGACAGTAACGGTTATACCTTCGGTTTTGCAATAGTTTTAGTTGTAATTGTAGGAACTATTCTATCAGTTCTTTCGATTGGGTTAAAACCTCAGCAAGAGAAAAATGATGTTGTTAAAAAGCAATTGGATATCCTTTCTGCAATGATGGATACTAAAGCTAAAGGTATTTCTAGAAAGAATGCTGAAGAGGAATTTAAGAAATATGTAAATCTGGATGATGCTTTGGTACTTGATGTTAATGGAAATATCAAAGAGGGTGTAAAAGCTTTTGATGTAGATATTAAGAAGGAATACAAAGACAAAAACATGAAGGATGCAGATCGTAATTTTCCATTGTTCGTTGCCGAATTAGATGGTAAGAAGGCGTATGTTATTCCTGTAGTAGGAAAAGGACTTTGGGGCCCAATTTGGGGGAATATCTGTTTAGATGAAGATATGAATACTATAAAAGGTGCTTCGTTTGGACATAAAGGAGAAACTCCAGGATTAGGAGCTGAAATTGCTCAACCTTTCTTTATTAATCGTTGGATCGGAGAGAAAATTTCTGATGAAAATGGGGATTTCGCGAAATTTGAAATTGTTAAAGATGGTTCTGGTTCTGCAAAAGAATCGAAAGTAGATGGGATAACAGGTGGTACAATTACATCAAAAGGTGTAGAAGAAATGGCTAACCGTTGTCTAAAGGTGTATAGTGTATACTTCAAAAACTCAAAAAAATAAGATATGAGTGATGCAGCAGAAAAAACAAAAGCTCCAAGTGAGCCATTGTTTTCAAAAAAGAATAAAAAACTTGTTACCGATCCATTAACGGATAACAATCCAGTAACGATTCAAGTACTTGGTATTTGTTCTGCCTTAGCAATTACTGTTCAAGTAGAACAGGGAGTAGTAATGGGTGGAGCAGTACTTTTTGTATTAATTTTGGGTAATATGATTATCTCAATGATGAGAAATCTTATTCCTTCAAGAATTAGAATCATAGTTCAATTGGTGGTGGTTGCCGCATTAGTAATTATTGTGAATGAGTTACTGAAAGCATATCTTCCAGATGTTTCTGAGAAACTTTCAGTTTTTGTCGGATTGATTATTACTAATTGTATTATCATGGGCCGTTTTGAGGCATTTGCAATGGCAAATAAACCTTGGCCTTCTATAATGGATGCAATTGGAAATGGACTGGGATACTCAGGGTTATTAATTTTGGTAGCAATTTTTAGAGAGTTGTTCGGTTCTGGAACATTATACGGTTTTCAAATTTTTGGTAACTCATTGCCAGGAGAGGAAACAGGATTGTATACATTGGGTTATGTGAACAACAATATGATGATTTTGCCTCCAATGGCCTTAATTATTGTGGGAGTTATTATTTGGGTTCAACGTTCGCGTAATAAATCATTAATCGAGCAGCACTAGAAATAGTGTAAATATTATAGAATTATGGAAAGTACATTAGACATATTCGTTAAATCGATATTTTCTGAGAACATGATTTTTGCCTACTTCTTAGGTATGTGTTCTTACTTGGCAGTATCGAAAACAGTTAAAACGGCTGTAGGATTGGGAGCGGCAGTAATTTTTGTATTGACAGTTACGGTGCCGGTTAACTACTTGTTAGAAAATTATTTATTGAAAGCTGGAGCTTTATCATGGATTGATGAGAGCTATGCTGACATTGATTTAAGTTTCTTGTCATTCATTATGTTTATCGCAGTAGTTGCGTCAATCGTTCAGTTGGTTGAAATGATAGTTGAGAAATTTGCTCCGGCATTATATGGTGCGCTTGGAATTTTCTTGCCTTTAATTGCTGTAAACTGTTCGATTCTTGGTGGGGCATTGTTCATGCAGGATCGTCAGTATTCAACAATTTTGGATGCAACTTCATTTGCATTCGGGTCTGGGATCGGTTGGTTCATTGCTATTGTAGCGATAGCCGCTATTCGTGAAAAGATTCGTTATTCACATGTTCCTGCTCCTTTGAGAGGATTAGGTATTACATTTATCATTACTGGACTAATGGGAATTGCTTTTATGAGCTTCTCAGGAATTAAATATGGTAAGGACAAACCAGCTGAAAAAACGGCTGTTGTTGATGCTAACAAATAAATAAGAATTAGAAATGGGACTAACTTTAGGATTAACATTAGCTGTATTTTTATTAGTAGTATTGATTTTAGTGTCAATGTTACTTTTCGTAAAAGCAAAGTTATCGCCGGCGGGGAAAATTACAATCGACATCAATGATGGGGAAAGAGTAATTGAAGTTGACGGTGGTGGTACTCTTTTGAGTACATTAGGAAATAACGGAATATTTTTACCTTCTGCATGTGGTGGGGGTGGAACTTGCGTGCAATGTACATGTCACGTGCTTGAAGGTGGAGGTGGAATCCTTCCAACAGAGGAACCACACTTCTCAAGAAAGGAAATTGCTGCTCACAAGCGTTTAGGATGCCAAGTGAAGGTAAAAGAAAACATGAAAATTCATGTTGAAGAAGAGGTTCTCGGAATCAAGGAATGGGAAGCTACAGTGGTTTCTAATTACAACGTTGCGACTTTTATTAAAGAGTTTATCGTTGAAATTCCAGAGGATATGGATTATAAGGCAGGAGGATACATACAAATTAAAATTCCTAAATGTGTTGTAAATTATTCTGATATGAATATTGAAGCACATCCACAAGATCATCCAGGACAACCTGATAAATTCAAAGCGGATTGGGATAAATTTGGTCTATGGCCTTTGGTGATGAAAAATGACGAAGAAGTTGTTCGTGCATACTCAATGGCTTCTTACCCAGCTGAGGGGCGTAGAGTTATGTTGAACGTTCGTATTGCTACTCCTCCATGGGATAGAGATCGTAACGCTTGGATGAATGTTAATCCTGGTATTGCGTCTTCTTTCATTTTTAACTTAAAAGTTGGTGATAAGGCTGTTATTTCAGGGCCTTATGGTGAGTTCTTTATCAATGAGTCAGATGCTGAAATGTTATACATCGGTGGTGGTGCTGGAATGGCTCCAATGCGCTCTCATTTGTACGAATTATTCAGAACAATTAAAACAGGTCGTAAAGTCACTTACTGGTATGGTGGTCGTTCGAAGGCTGAATTGTTCTATATACACTATTTTAGAGATTTGGAGAAAGACTTTCCAAACTTTAAATTTTATTTAGTATTGTCTGATGCATTACCTGAAGATAATTGGGTAAATAAAGAAAGTACGGATGATCCAAACGGAGATGGATTTACCGGATTCGTTCACCAAGTCGTTATTGACCAATATTTATCTAAGCACGAATCTCCAGAAGATATTGAATTTTATTTCTGTGGGCCGCCAATGATGAATCAAGCGGTAATTAAAATGTGTGATGAATGGGGTGTTCCAGATGAAAATGTTCGTTTTGACGACTTCGGAGGATAATTCCAATATATTATAATCTTGAATCCTGCTAGCATATGTTAGCAGGATTTTTTGTTTAACATATTTTTAACTTGGGTTTCAAACTAAACCTGTTAACTTGTGGCATACTAATTGATTTAGTTAATAACAAATACGTTTAATTATGAGAACAATCACTACATTAATCATAGTATCAACTGCCATTTTTTCATTTGCGCAAGAAAAAGTAACCCAAGGTTTTGAGCCTATTCGAAAAGAATTACATCAATGGGATGTTATTCGAGGTGAGTGGCTTGCAAATAGCATTGAGGCAATAGCAAATGATCAACCGGTGCCACAACGAACATTTCCTGAGAACTTTACGCCAAATCAAATGCTACGTATGGTTGATCAAAATACAAGAAACACTATTCGGAACACTGCAAATGCTAACACTAAAAGCGATCAAGATGCCCAGTTTTGGAGACGCGTCAATCGAACAGTTGAGTCGGCTTATTGTACTCCATTGCAGGCAAGAACTTATGGTGATCCGCACATGGTTTCATTTGATGGAGCTCGTTATTCCTTTCAAACAGTTGGTGAATTTGTATTGACAAAATCCGATAAAGGTGATGTTGAGGTTCAGACACGACAACGTCCTCAGAATGATGACTTTTCACTGAATACTGCAGTTGCCATGAATGTGGGAGGTGATCGCTTAGCAATTTATGCAGAAGATTATCCTGATGCCGATTATTCAACTCCAGTTCGATTAAATGGTCAGTCGTTAAGACTAACTGGATCGACATACTTTCTAGATCATGGAGGAACAATTCAAAAATCAGGACAATCTTATTTTGTGCATTGGCCCAATGGAGAATCAGCTGAAGTGAAGATGAGAAGTTCTGGTGGAATGGCGTTTATGGATGTTTCTGTAAACATTTTACCATGTGTCGTGTCAAGTTACTCTGGCGTTTTAGGTAATGCAAATGGCATTCAAAGAGATGATTTTGATCCTGGAATTGTAGTTCCGCATTCGGCTTTTGAAGATCCATTTGATGATGATAATTATGTAAATAGAGAACGCCAAGCTTATATAGCCAAGGTTATTGCTGACAAGTATAGAGTTACCGATTTTACGACGTTATTTGATTATCCAATCGGAAGAAACACCGAATCCTTCACAGATCGTTCTTTTCCAAGAGTTTATCGTTCTATAAATGATTTAGATCAACGAAATAGAGACCGTGCGCGGCAACGATGTTTGGATAATGGAGTTTCTTCGAGAGATATGAATGGATGTATATACGATAATGCATTTTTGAACCTTGATCCAGTGAGAGAACCTGTGATACACGATCCTGTGGCTTCAACGCCAACACTTAGGAAAATAGAGAGAGAAGTAATCAATAGAAATCCGGTTCCTTCACCAACTGATGGAGGTAATCCAGCACCAGTCCGAGGAGATGTGAATACGATAGATAATCTGAATGAAGGATTAGCCCCTGGTGATGCGCAACCGGAACCCATTCCAATTACAAAGGATCCAACAACAAGGAGAATTGACGGTATGGACGATTCAATCAAACCAACACCGATTTCAACCCCAAGACCAGTAGTTAGAGAGCCTGAGCCAAGACGACCAGAACCAAAAACGCCCGCTCCAAAACCAATTCCAACGAGAGACATACCTAGAAGTTCTCCAGGACCGAAGCCGTCTTCACCCCCAAGTTCAACTCCAAAGTCAAATTCAGGAGGATCTGTGAAAGGAAGAGGAGGGTTTTGATTGTTTAAATTTCTCAAATAAAATGGGTCATAATTAGGACCCATTTTTTGTTATATTGATTAACAAAAAAAGTGTATAACGTCAGCATAAAGTGAACTAATCATCACTTGAATTTAAGAGAGAGGTTTTATTATTTTTATAAACCTTTAAATCTTAAATGATGATGAAAAAGAAAAGTGCGAGTGCTTTAATTAGTGACTTAAAACGTAAGACAAGAAAAGCTTACAATTCAGAAGACAAAATCAGAATTATTATCGAAGGAATGCGAGGTGAAACCACCATTGCAGAACTCTGCCGTAAAGAAAGTATCCATCAAGCCAACTACTATAAATGGTCTAAAGACTTTATGGAAGCAGGTAAACGTAGATTGAGTGGGGATACAATGCGAGAGGCCAACACATCGGAAGTACATGAACTCAAAGGGGAGAACGGTTCGTTAAAAGAGCTGGTCGCAGAACTTTCCTTGGAAGTCCGCTTTTTGAAAAAAAACTTACGTGGAGACGAGTAAAACGCAAGAAGTATATGCATTACAGTCAATCAGAAAAGTATGAAATCATACAACTCGTAGAACAATCAGATCTTGGTGTAAACAGAACACTCGAAGAGTTAAAAATAAATAAAACAACTTTTTATAATTGGTATAACTCTTACGCACAACAAGGGTTTGAAGGTTTGAATCGTAAAAAATCAGACCGAATAGGAACATGGAATAAAATCAATAATGAAGACCGAGATAAAGTTGTTGAAATAGCTTTAGAAAAACCGGAATTCTCTTCCAGAGAAGTAGCTTGGTATATTACGGATAATTACAATTACTACATCAGTGAATCCAGTGTATATCGCATTTTAAAGGAAAACGGGCTTATTTCATCGCCATCATTTAGAATTATGAGTGCTTCAGATAGTTTCCATGATAAAACAACTGCTGTCAATCAAATGTGGCAAACTGACTTTACCTATTTCAAAATATTTGGTTGGGGTTGGTATTACTTATCCACTATTTTGGATGATTATAGTCGTTATATTGTAACCTGGAAGCTTTGCTCAACAATGAAAGCAGAAGATGTCACCAATACAATCGATGAAGCTATTGCATTCTCTGGGGTTAATGAAAAATCAATGCCTCGCTTGTTGTCAGAAAATGGTTCTTGTTATATCTCACACGAATTAGCAGAATATATTGGTGAGAAAAATA